>JACCDK010990031.1_pt1 | contig 13497 bp, 12 predicted proteins | sample 7445871 | NCBI WGS metagenome assembly JACCDK01 (sample SAMN15323436, study PRJNA562643) | freshwater metagenome | isolation source: river surface water | place: USA:Blue River Watershed | collected 2017-08-15 | reverse complement strand
ATATTCCGCTGTCAAATTGGCGTAAGCTTAGTTATAAATATGCAGTGAAAAATAATAATTATTTTTTTTATACTTTTTCTGTTGTTGAGTCAGTTGTTTCTTCTGCTTTAAGATCTTCATCTGAGACTGTTTGTGGTTGTAAAACATCAATTGCTTCTTGTAAAGCATGGGCTTCCTTCAAAGAAAAAGCCCCACGTTTTTGCGCTAATTGAACCGCTGCTAATAATAAATTGACACTACCTACTTGCTCTGGAGTTAATTGCATTTTTAATCCTTTTTTTTATAATCTTTTAAAGATAGTTAATATTATATAAAATTAATAACTTTTACATCAAAGGATTAAATTAAAATGAAAAAATTTATCTTTCATCTTTCTCTCTTTCTAGTCAGTTTTTATTCCACAACTTTTGCGCAAGAAACTACTATCAATGACCAAAATTCAAACGGACTACCTGATCAACATGAAAGTGCTGTACTCAGAGCTGCTGAACGTATTTGTAATATGCCAGGTATTCAAGAAGTCTTAATGAAACAAATTGATGACTTAAAAAATGAAAAAGCACAATTACAAAAACAAATTGATAATTTAAAAGTGCAATTCGAAGCAGTTTTAAAAGACCAGCAATCTCTCTACGAAAGTAAATTAAAAGACAGTCAAAATGATAAAGAAAAAGTAGTATCAGATAAAGAAAAAGTACAATTAAATTTAAATGATAAGTCTGAACAATTAATTATGTGTGAAGCTAAATTGGAGCAAAAAGGATTTGATAGATTGATTAGTGCAGGTTTAGGTTTTGTTGGCGCGTCCTCATGTTTTTTATATCAAGAACTCAAATAAAAATTTCTAGAAATGATTAGACAGAAGATAAATACATATTATATTTATCAAAAATTAGGGGAATGAAAATGTCTAATGAGAATGGTGGTAATGTGGGTAATTATTCCAATACTGAGATTAACTTTATAATGCAACAGTTAAATAATATTTCTAATTCCATTAATAAACAATATAGCGAAATTAACTCAGAAATGCAATTTTTAAGGCGAGAAATGGCAGAATTAAATGCCAAATTTGCGGCCAAAGATAGTATGATTAATAACATTGATGATTGGAAAAAAGATGTCTCTCAAATTGTGACGTTAAGTGATTTAAATGAGATGAAAAATCAGAAATTACAGATTAGTAATATACAGAATAAAATAGATCAACAATCGTCAGAATTAGTAACGATACAAAATCAACATGTTAATGATGAGAATAAAAATCTACATAAGTTTAAAGAAATTGATGAACAGTTAAAAGACTTAAATGATTTTAAGATTAAAGCCTTTACTATTTTTAGTGTAGTGCAAATAATAATGACAGTGGCACTTTTCTGGAAAGAAATGTTTGGTAAATAATATATAAAATAAATACTACAAAGAGGTAAAAATGAAACTTAATTCAAATCAATTAAAAAAAATTATGAATGAAGAATATCTACATGCAAAAAGATATGATAAATTGCATGAAGGGACTCAATTTAATCCTATACAAGTTAGTGATAAATTAATTAAAAGAATAATTATTGAAGAGTCTTTTAAAATAATGCAATCCCAAGATGATACTATTCAATTAACTCCACAAATGCTACGTCAAATGATCATGCAAGAATCACTTAAATTAGGTAGATAATTACTTACATTTCATTTGTTGACAAATTAACTTATAATCTTCGAACGCTTGTTCTTTTTGCTGTTTTTCTTGTAATTTAGCTTCATTGATTTTTTGATCGCAAGAAGCAGTAACTTTTAATATTTCTTCTTGATGTTCTTTTTCATCAAGTTCAATGTAAGTATTTAATTCAGCAATACGTTCATTTTTAATTTTAATTTCATTGGTTAATGAATTGGAACCGATATTAAAACCGATTAATAAGGCAAATAAAACCATTGAAACATTAATAATTCTAACGATTTCGCCTTTGTTATTTTCAAAAAAATTTTCTGACATATACTCTCTTTTATATTAACGAGGAAAGTCTTTTCCACGTTGGACGATATTAAATTCCATATTATCGACATGGAAAGTATTTTTAATAATTTCACTGATATTTGACCAGTCGAATGGTTTGCAACTGAAAATATCGATGAAGGCATAATTTTTTAATGGGAAGGTGTGAATGGAGATATGCGATTCTGCAATAATCACGACTCCAGTAATCCCTTCATCCTCAGGAACTAAGCCGCTATAGGGGAAAACATAAGGTTGTGTAATTTTTGTCATGCCAATTTGATCTGGCAATTCATGTAAAAATTTAAAAATTTTATTGTAATCATTTAAAGCGGACGTATCTTGACACTTAATATCAAAAGTTAAATGAGGTCCGAAAGGTTCTGGGTGTTCTTGTTGCATTGAGTCTCCTAATCTTCGCGTTTGGGTTCTAATAAAGCTTGAGCATAACTGATTTCTCGATTTAAATTACATAAATCTGATTGTAAATATGATTTTCGATGTGCTAATTGTAAAATTTGTGTATCAATTGTTGCAATTTCTAAGTTTAAATTTCTTAATTTTTCTCTTAATTGCATAATACCTAATTCATCATAGACTTGTTCTTTTAAAATTGACATTCTATAAAATCCCTAATTCTTTTAATTTTTGCAAACATGTCATATATGTTTGTTCAGGTGTTAAATTTTCTGTATTGATATAAATAACTTTGTTTTGAGTCCATTTAGATAACTCTTCATACTTATCTCGAATTTGCAACCACTTCTCATCTAATCCTTCTAACTCATCACCTTCTGATGGAGGATTATCGCGAGTTGTAATAATTAACACTGATTGTGGAATCTGCGTCATTAACTCATCTAACTTGGATAAAAACTCAAAATCATTACCTCGATTAAAAACTTGACTATATACCCATTCAGTTGTCCAAGCTCTATCTAATACTACATTAGAACCTGAATTTTTCAAATATGTAAAGAAATATAAATCTGTATATCTTAACATTAATTTATAACGTTCTGGATGCTTCCATTCACCATGTTCATAAGGATTTTTATGATATGGTAAATTTAAACCTTGTGAAATATTTTTAGCTAATGTAGTTTTACCGCTGCCATCGGGTCCATCAAATACTAAAACTGTCATCTTTATTTCTTTCTTTGATCTTCAAGTTTTTGCAAACGATTTTTAAAGCCAATTGTTTTAAAATCTTCAATCATTTCTCTTTCACCAGGAAATAACAAATCATCAGGTAATTGTTGCAATTCAAAATACCAAGCAGATTTACTGAAATCATAATCGCATGAATTATCTAACAAACTTGGGATTTTATCATTTACAGATGGAGCACGACCTGTATTACCAAAGACTTTATCAACATTTAAACACACTTTATTAGTTCCCATACCATCAAACTTATTTAACAAAGTCTTCCAACCAGAACCAAAAACAATTTCAGATCCATCAGCGTTTAGATATTTATTACGTAATTCTCTAAGGATTAATCTACCAACTAGATTCAATTCATCAGTTAAACCATTTTCACAACGTCTTGCAAAATAACCTAATAAAGCTGCATAATTACATTGCATTACTAAACTAGTTTGTTGTGAATGCATGACTAAATAACGACAGTCTTGTGGAGGAATATCTGCATTATACATGTCGTCATATAATTCTTGAGACAATCTAACTAATTCAATTGCTCTATCTCTGAATCTATCATCTTGTGCAATATTCATTGGAATAGTGACGGCATGTTTAATATGTTGTGGCATTTGACTTTCTACCACATAAGCCCAACCTACACGACCACGAGTAATTTGAGCCAAAGCTACACGACTTAAGCCAGTAATTTTAATTTCGAAATTTAAAACTTCCATTGGCGTAGGTAAAGCATGACGATTAATCACATCTAAACAAGCTTGAATATGTTCAGGATTATTAGGATCAAATGGAATGTCTTGTAAAGTAATCCAAGTTTGACGAAACCAATTCCAAAACATTTCAAAAGGCTTATCATGTGAAGATGACATGATTTCAACGTTAATAGAATCTAAAAAACTGGTAGTAAATTGAGAAGAAGTACTCATCTTTTTCCTTTTAAAAATAGAATAAAATTTAAATTTAAGATTATTTTAAAAAGATAAGAAGAGTTTTACAAATAAAATTTATAAAAATAAAATTTATTTTTCAAATCCTTTTTCAAACATATCAGATAATTTAAACAATTGTTTGTTTTTTCCTAACTTTTTGAAAAAATATGGAAACAAATAGTTCTTATTTAACTTATAATAATCATATGAAATATCAAATGTATCCATCTCTTGTGTTACTGGACTAATTACATCAATTGTTTCATTTAACTTTTTCTCTAAAAAGCATTTATTATTCAAAACTGGGTATCCTACAATTTTTTCACGATTACCTGCATATGCACTTTGAGAATTAGTTTGAATCATATTATATGCCTCAAAATATTCAGCGCTAATATCTAATTCGTAAATGTATTTCAATTTTAGAATTTTAGGATTTTCTAATTTATTTGCAACTATTTCAATATTATGCGAAGTTGCAATTAGTAATCCATTAGCTATTACGCCTGATTCAAATAATGCATTTAATTCTTTGGTAATATTTGATTGAAAATTAAATGAAGGATCAATGCCTGTTTTTTTATTAAATATTTGCGTACCTTCTACAGCATTATTTGTATTAAACTCATTTAAAGCGCTCGTCCATGTTGATTCATTACGACAAAAGCCAATAATTTTATCATTATCATTTAATATTGTTTTACTAATAAAATCTTCATTTTGACCAAATAGATTAATAATAATTTTATGAAATTTTTTATAAAAATCAGTTAATTCTTGCGAATCTTTAGCAAATTGTGTTTTTGAAGATTGACGTAATAAATTGTCATATGTAAATTGATAATATTGTTTTAAATTACCTTTATTAATAAAAACTTTTGGCAATTTTTGAATACCTTTACCTACAACTTCAGTACCATCTTCCATTTTAGACTTAATATCAACAGTATATGAATCTGTTTTATCTGCATCAGTTAATTTTTCTTTTTCTAATACAAATTTTAATAATCTTTCTTCAGTTAATTCAGTCAAAGAAATATCTGCATCTTTATTAATCTTTTGAATAGTTGAATAAATAATCAACACTAAATAATCGATTAATGCATCATTATAATTTTTAAGTAAATTATCACGTACTTCTTTATCATCTTCATCTTGATCAACATTCTGAGGATCTTGCATTAATTTATAGATTAATTTTGAAGAATTATATTGTAATAATGTATATTTATCTTCTAATGTTAAATTTAATTGCTTTGATAAAGGTTGCCCTGGTAATATTTTCTTAATTGCTGATATTGTGTCAGGAGAATTCTTTGGGTATTTTGTATTATAAATGCCTCCGGACAAAATATCTTTGGCTGCATTTTGTTTATCAGCGTTTGTACTCTTACAATTTTTTAACAAACTTAAAACTTTTGCCATATCTTTAATTTTATCTTCAGATATAACAGTATTTAAACGTTCTGAATATTCGGCATACTTTTTAGCAGTTTCACTTAATTGTTTAAATGTAGGAAGCTCTTTAGCTCGACTATCCATTTCTGCAACTCTGGTTGATAATAATTTACCATCTTGCTTTGCCTTATTAAACATATCAATCAAAATTGAAGGATTATTTATAAAATCTTCCACTTTAACATTTTTATACTTATCTAATGATTCTTTTAATGCCAACAAATTAGGATTTTGATTAACTGTTCTTTCAAACTCATAATCATTTTTTTTAGCTTTATATGATTTTGCTTTTTCAATTGTTTCTTTAACAGCCCCTTCATCTTTTTTATCGCCTAAATTAACAGTAGTACCTACAGTATTATCATAATCTTGTAATATAGAATATGTTTGTTCTTTAAACATTTGCTGACGAATATTTTGATCTTGCTTTGCCATATGTTTTTGTAATGGATCTTGACCCATTATTGATGCAGCCAAATTAAACATTTGACCTTCTGGACTTGCGTTTGAAAAAAGATAACTTCTGTAATCAAATTCGTCTTCAACTTTATATGGATCTTCTTTTACAGCTGTTTCACCAGGATTTGTTGTATCTTCAAACAAATATTTTCTTTTTATATTTCTAGAATTTAATTTAGAAGATTTTTTAAATCCTTCACTGACTAAATCAAATTCAGTATTTTTATTATTTTTTTCTTTTTCATGATCATAAGCTGATGTACCTGACAAAATATAATTTGTATCAATTACACCTTGTCCTTTTTCATTATTCCTTGCAGTTATTAATGTTCCCGCCAATCTTCTCATCACTTCGCCACTCGCACTTAATGCATCTTTTGCTTGATCAAATGCATCCCACTCAATAAAAGGCAAAACTTGAATTGCATGTGTAACGCTACCTTTTTTATTAAGACTATAATTTTGCGCGCTCATTAATTCTGACACTAATTTATTATTAGCACTCTTAAGATATGGCTTATTAACTTTTGATTTTACAATCTGTTGTTTACCATCTTGATCTGTAATTTTATATTCAACATCTTCCGGAACTGGTTTATACTCAGCATATTCCTTCATATCACTATTTAAAAACAAATAAGTTTTATCTCGGATTCCAGGACCTGCTTTATGCGATAAAAATTTAATATTATACAAACCACCAGTTAACATAGCATCTAAATTTAATAGGCCTGGAATTGCTTGTAAACCCGTACTTTTTTTCAAATCTAATAATGAATTTTTAGCTTTTATTAAATGATAGAAAAACTTTACAATCATTTTTTTGTCTAAATAAGTAAAATTAGTGTCATCAACAAAACATCCCTTTAAAAAAGTTTTAATCTCATCATCTGCAATATATTTAGAAGCATTTTCTGATATTAAATATTGATATATTGCGTTTTGATTTTTACCCCATTCAACATATTTTTGTTTCATGAAAAAATAATACAAACTCGCATAAGTTTTATCAGATAAATTTAACTCTTGCTGAGACATTACGGTACTTATTTTCATTGCGTCTATTTGATCTTGAGATTTACCTTTTTCATTCCCAAAAGCAATTAAAAAACACTTTTTAAATTCTAAAAAACCTTTATCTAATGCATCATAAGCATTACTTGTCATATTTTCAATATTCAAAACATCTGCATAAAAATCTTTTGGAGAGTTAAATTCTTCATTATCATTTATTTCATTAAACCAATCATTAGGTGAAAGTGAAAAGAAAGAAATTCTTTTTCTAATATCATTTAATTTTTTAATTTCGTCTGATGTTAATGAAGGATTATAACTTTTATCTGCTGCAAAATCTCTTAATTTTTTTAATAAATTTTTCTCTGTATCTCCGTTTGTATACTTTTCATATCGATCGGCAAATTTTGTAATTCTTGGTGGATCAAAAGATTTTAATTTTGTTTTAGTTATATAACCTAATTCAATTTCATCTCGAAGAATTTCTTGCTCACCTGCATTTTTAAATAATCTAATTGATTGTGTATCATTTTTAGTACTATTTTTTAACATGTTTGGATTATCTTTATTATACATTAAAGCGGGATCTGCTACTTGCTCATCTCCTTTTCTAACTTGTGAAGAAGAAGCAAAAATATTAATAAAATTATCATATTGATTTTGCCATTCATCACCTAATCCATTAACTGTTTCTTCAATATCTAAAACTTGCATATTTTGTTTATAAGGTTTATCTTTGTCGTTTTGTATTTGATCTCTAAATCCATTTAATATACTAACAACAGGTTCTAAAGATGAGGTGTCAGACTTATCATTAAGATATTGCTGTAATCCTGATCTAACAGCTTCTGCATTAAAATTTATTTTTAAAAGTTGCGCTGATTTTTTAAACTTATCAATAAGATTATTAATATCTCTTTCTTCAAATATCATTTGCTTTAAATTGTCAGTCCTAAATTCGCTAGTTATCCCATTCATTGTTCTATATTTTTTCTTTGATTTCTTGACTTGAATTTGACTCAATATCTTATCTTTAAGCATATCATGATAACTATTATAAGCGTAATCTGGCGATAGATTTATTAAAAAATTTGCAGCTTTTTGTCCGAAAGTTTCAGAACCTTCTGATTTTGATTTGGTATATTCTTCTTGAATAGTATTAATGTCAGATTCAGCAATTCTTGCATATTCCATTTGTTCTTTTCTAAAACGTCCTGCAGTTTTTAATAAAGCATTAACAGTATCTGAACTACCTTTTAAAGCATTAATCAATGTAATATAAGCGGCGTCTTTTGCAGCTGAAGTTGAAGCAATTGATATTAATAATCTTAAACCTCCACCATATATAAAAGCTTGAATTGAAGTTGATAACATTGTTGCAGCCCAGGCAAAACTACCTATACTTAAAGTTAAAGGTCCTAAAAAAGCAAATTTAGCAGTAAATATACCCGCAATAAAAAGTTCAGGATATTTAAATAACAATCTGAATGGTAAAATATGCGCATCTAAGTATAATGTTGCGACTGCTAATAAAGGTTTAATTATACTAGAACCAAAAAATTTAATTTCACTTTTCCACACTGCTTTAGCTGTACCAAACGCAGCATCTGATATATTCTCAACTTTATAAATTGATTTAAGCAAATCAGTTAATGTCTTTTTTATTTGTTCCCATTTCGAAACAGCAGCATCATTAACAGCGTCAGCAGAAACAGCACCATTTTTAATAGCATCATCAGCTAAGTCTAATTTATTTTCTAACTCTCTCATAAACTTTGAACTCTGAAACTCTGACGGTACTATATTCGAATAACACCACTTCTTAAATGCTTCAAAAACTTGTCCTTTAGTTCTATTAAAAATATGAAATAGATCTGCCCAACGATTACTTAAACGATGATAAAAAGAAATACTTTCGGCAGCTTTTAATTTATTTTGAGTAAATAAATTTTGTCTTCCTGCAATATTTAAAGGCTTAGTACTTGTTTGACCCCAAGATTTAGATGTTAATTCAGGTTTTATCATTGCTAAATTTCTATCGCCTGCGTTACTTACACTAACTTTTTTAATTGTATCATTAATTGATTCAATTAATGCGTTAATACTACCTGATGCACTGTCAATTAAAGCTTTACTATTTAAATCTGAAGGTGCTTTAGGAATCTTATCAAGAATATTTCTAAATTCTAATAATGAATTAATTCCATTTTCAACCTTCTTAACAATAGGTACATACTGAGGATTAGTTAATGAAAATGACTGAATAATTTGAGATGCATCAGTACCTGATGCATCGATCATTTTATGAATTTGTAATTCAGGTATTTGTACTAATGAAATATCCTTTTGAAAAATACTATTAATTAAACCAGAATTCCTATATTCTTGCATATTACGTACAGTTTTAATTTCACCAGCTTTACCAGTACTAGTAAATAATTGCTTTACCTTATTATTCTCAGAAGAAATATTCTGTAAATACATTTTTGTTGCATCAACGTTAGTAATAGAATTAGGATTTAAAATAAACTCAATATCTGCAACACTTTTATTTAAATGTCGTAAATAAACATCCAATAATTGTTTCGCAATTTCTGTTTTGTCTGTCTGATCTTTTACGGCAATTTTATTATTTGCCAAATCACTAATTGCATTAGTCGCTGTTTTTAAATCTTTTATACCAAAAGCATCATCTGTCAAACTACCTGCAATTTTAACTGATGCTTCCATTGTCTTCTCTTTTGTAGGATTCACAACATATTTTATTTTTCGAATCTTTGTCACGTATTCAGCACAAGCCTGCTTATAAAAATGTAATTTAATATCCCCAGCTTTTTTCTTCAACAAAATATTACAATCATTTTCAATATTCTTATTAGCTGTCAAAAAGTCTTCTACTTCTGAATGTGTGCTTTTAAATGTATTCCATTCTTCAATGATATTAGGATCTCCTGCATTTTTAAAAAAGAAGTCTGCAATATCAAATTTAGCTTGACCCTCATCACCATTAGGATAAAATTCACGTCTTGGGCCAGTTGATTTTTTTGCTCCTTTAACCTGATCAACAGTTTTAGAATTTTTATTAGATAAACCTAAAAATTCAATTGAATTTGGTCGATGCTTCAAACTTGATTTGATATTTGCTTTGGTATCAATCATCATTTGTATAATAGGATTATCGTACTTCAAATTGCCGGCTTTAATTTTAGATTTTATATTTATAATAATTTTTTGATCAATATAAACGCCTAGACCTTTACAATTTTCAACAAATGTATCAACTGCAGCCTCATTAGGAAAAGTTTGAGAAAAATCTTCACCTACTTTAGGATCAGGTATCAAATTATCAATGATACTATCAAATGACGCGTCAGGTGCTTTAGCTTTATTAATTGTGTCAAGAATCTCGTCAGGATTATTCATCGCTAACAATTCAACTTTTACAGAACCCTCAGCTGTTTCACGTAATACTTCATCAGCTGCATTTCTTTCAATTTGACGCATTGAATCACCAAAATAGTCTGAGACTTGAGCTTTTTCAGTATTTTTCCAAGAATCAAGCGCTTTACTTTTATCAGTAACATTAGACGATTCACCAGCTCTTGCCTCAAGTTCAACTTGATTTTTAGTAATGTGTTCATCAGCAATATCATAAACTTTACGTTGTACTACATCACCGTTTTTATTAACGTATAATATTGTTTCGAAAGGAGCTTTAGCTAATGCATCAATACTTGAAAAAGCTCTAAAAATTGATTTACTCATTTGTGCAGTAACTCTAAATAAATCAAACACCATACCATATAAAGGAATTGCTGATAAGCCTTCTAATATTGTAAAAAATGAATTCCAATACCAAGCTGAATTTAATTCAGATAAATCATCTTTAGTAATTACAAATTCTTGTTGCTGTGCCCCAGCTGGTCCAAGATCTTTTGGATTTGCTATTGTACTCTGCATACTATAAGAACCGGTCGTTTCAACTTGATCAATAATAAAACTTAAATGACTCCAAGTATAATTACCTCTATTTACAGCGCTAAAAAAAGTTAAAATATCGTCAATACCAGGAATGACAGCAGCAACTTGTCTTCCAGCCAATTTACCTATCATCTGTAATGATAAATTAAAAAAAGAATAAGCGTCAAGAAAAGATTGCATAGATTTAAATTCATCAAACCCTTGATTTTCAAAGTATTGTTTCGCAATATGTAATTGATATTTCGTTATTTTAGCGTTAATTCCTGTATTGATAGCACTATTAGCATCTTCTTTGAAAAAGAAATCAAAAACTGAAGCGTTTGGATTCCATGTAGGTAAAATCCCGTCTTCTGACTTCTCATATGATTGATCAATTAACGCCATCATTTCCACGTTTCTAATTTCTTTACGTAATGTTGTTACATCATTTGGATCTAATTGTCCAGTTGCTGTTTTTGCAGTAGTAATTATATCTGTATTATTTGCTGTGGCTTTTCCTACTAATTTTTTTAATTGTTCGCTAATTTCTAAATTAGCATTGGATGTTTTCTGCAGATACTTTTCTATTAAAGCCCGTCTTTCTTCATCAGTTAAAGAAGGATCATCATAATAATCAGTGTTGGTTGAATCTCGTGATTGAATTTTAACAGTTGGTACTGTTGGTGATTCATGTAGTTTTGAAGATTTTAGTTTTTGAGTATTGATCTGTGTAAATTTTTGATTCTTTTTAATATTTTTTTGTTCAACCTTGGAAAAGTTATTGAATAATAATTTTCTCAATTCGTTTTCTGTTAAAATAATTGTCGTCGACATACCTTAAAACCTTTAATAGCTATTTTAATTTATTTTATATATATTTTATAAGAATTAAAATAACATAGCTTTTGTGGATTTAATATTTCTTAGCGATTTTAAATATTTTTATAACAACAACGACGTTGCATCTTTTTTTATATTTTATATAAATCTATTCTTTAAGACTTAGTGTTAAAACTGGATTATCTGGCCTATCACAGAGCGCAAGTTTAGCTTCACGATTTAATTGCTTTAATTGATATTCTAATTTTAATGCGTCAGATCGTGTTGCACGTGTCTCATACCAGGCTAATTTAACAGGACGACGGCTTCGAGTGTATTTAGCTCCTTTTTTAGACTGATTATGTTCTTGAATTCGACGAGTTAAATCAGTCGTAATGCCACAGTAAATGGTCTGGTCGGCGCAGATTACGAAGTAAATGTAATACATTTTCCGTTTTTGTCCACGTAATAGATAGATAATAGATAGTTTTCTTTAATATACATTTTAGTCTGGTATTCTGATTCCAGCTACATAATAAGTATTATCTCTAATTAAAGCATCTGGATCGATTTGTTCGTAAAATTCTACAGGAATAGCACCAACTGAATATCGGTTGCAGGAGAACCATTCACCTTCAAGGCGCCAACGTCTTAATTCTTCATGCAACATCTTTTCTTTATTCCCTAATCCTTTAAAAATATGAACTAGTTTTAATTTAATAGAGCTGCCTGTTTGTAATTGTTTTAATCTTTTATTAGGATCTTTAGCACGACCAATTTTAAAATGATAAGGTGCTTCTGCCATTTGAATAAAATATAAATCATCAGGCGGTTGTGCTAACTTTTTTTGTAATTTGGCTAACATTTCATTATAATCTACCATTATGAATATCCTTTTTTAAATAATGATAATGATATTATCTATTTTTTTAAATATTTTTGCAATTTTAAAAGAGTAAATGTCTGAGATAAATTATTAAATTTAAATAAAAATATGTCATGACGCCCTTGCACGGTCTCTTCACCAAAATAAAAAAGGGAGCCTTTCGACTCCCTAATATTAATTGCTTAATCTTTTGATATCTTTCGATATCCAGATATTCATATTAAATAATATTCATATCCAAACAAGTTACTGTACCATAGAAGTCAGCACGAACCATCTTCTTACCATAACGAGTCATAACACCTTTTCTAGGGGTGAAATCTTCAGGAGCAAAAATGGTAGGAGTTACAATTAGAGGTACATAAGGAGCATAAACGAAACCAGTTTCCAAATATGAACCACCCTTATAACCAACAAGAATCTTATTTCTTGGGAAGTATGGATCCTTATAAACAGTGAAACGATTACTCAAAGAACCAATCTTTTCAGCACCCATGGTGAAAGGAGATGCAACTTGACCATCACCATCGATAGAATATGAAGGACGATAGAGTACAGAAGCTTCAAGTACGGTTGCAACATCTGGGGAGACCACGATGAAGTTTGCAGAACCACGAAGTGTCTTTCTATGAATTTCATTTGCTACGTCAATAATGGTTTCAATCAAGGTTTCATACCATTCACTAACTGTACCAGTAAATGCAGGACCAGGATTCAAAGTAGAAGCTCTTGCAATTTCAGCACCAGTTCTCTTATTTACAAACTTACCAGGAGCACGTGACCAGAAGAAATTTGCACCCTTAGCTTGAGTT
>JACCDK011330962.1_pt1 | contig 13500 bp, 9 predicted proteins | sample 7445871 | NCBI WGS metagenome assembly JACCDK01 (sample SAMN15323436, study PRJNA562643) | freshwater metagenome | isolation source: river surface water | place: USA:Blue River Watershed | collected 2017-08-15 | reverse complement strand
TCCTTTGTCCTTTGCAGGCTCACACCAGACGGTCACAGTCGACTCCTGAGTTCTCTCCACCAGCCTCTCAATACTGCGCGGAGGCACGTACCCATCACCTGCAGGATCCTCACTCGCAAACTGTGCAGAGGGCGCCCAGGTTAAGAAGAAAGCACCCACAGCAAAAGGAGCTGCGATGATGGCCAGATAGGTCGCGAACTTGTTGGATTCTTGTTTCATAGGTAGAAGGTTACGGAGGGTGACTGACAAATTGACGAAACCCTATTCACCAAAGTGGTCAATAAATTTTCCATCCCAGTCATAACTATCGAAGTAGTCCTGAATACTCTCTACAACGCGATTCTGAAGCTCCTGCATCTCTTCTTCGCTCATTGATTCTCCAATATCGTTCGAAAACCTTCCCAGTCACAGTTTCTACACCTGATATCCGGATCGGTCCCATCGCCATTGATGCAACATCCACCGACGGCATACTTTTCAAAGTCAAAGATTTCAGGATCTGGCATCCCATAGACAATCTCCCGAAGAGTGTCGGTCCGTCGGCAAGAAGGACAAACCATTAGTTTGATAGAGCCACGACGACGTTTTTTAGTCACAAGCGGAATGTAGGGGAGCGGGCTGACAAGAAATTGATTCTCTTTTTCAGGCAAATGAACTACCTTTGCTTCATGAGTTCCCGCGCGATCCCTTCAGTTTTCGTTAAGATTGGGCTCTGAAATGGCAATTTCGACTCGCGCGGCGACTTTGAAGCAACAATTGGGAGCTGCGCTCGCGAAAGAATTGGAAATAGCTAGAAAAGCTTCTTCTGGCGAAAGAGCCAACCAGGTTAAGGATGGAACACAAACCCGCAAAAAAGGGAACACTTTTGTGTATGAGTTCGAGGAGTTGTCTGGATTTCCGCCAGATGAAGGCGTTCAAGTTTCTTTCACAGTTGGCGAGAAGACATCCAAGGGAAGGTACTTGGGTGAGATTAATTCCAAATTCGTGTTTGAATTTGATGAAGACCTCGGCTCGACGATTTCACTAGGCGCTGTCGTAAGCGACCCACTGTTTTTGTTGGAGAAGCAGATTTCTATTTTAGGCGCGGATGCACCTTTTGAAAACCAAGTAGCACTCTCCTCTATCGGACTCGCCGAATATTTGAACGTTGAATCCCTGAAGCCAAACAGGAGTTTTATGGATGGCCTCAACCAACTGCAGTCTGATGCTCTAGAAGTTGTCGCTCGAAATTCTGTAACTTACATCTGGGGACCACCGGGCACCGGCAAGACAACAACGATGGGCTCTATTGTTGCGGCTCTCGCAAGTTTGGGGCAAAAAGTACTGTTGGTTTCCAATACAAACTTAGCTATAGATACAGCTCTCGAAAGATGTCTTGATCGATTCAGTGATGTCAAGGAACTAGGTGGCGGCGAAATGCTCCGCCTCGGAACAATGGTCAAGCCAGAGTTGATCAAAAAGTACTCTTCAAGAATTGATCTAGATACTTTGTTTGAAGTCGAAGTTGTTCCTCTAAGAAAGAAAATGGATAACCTCTCCGTCGGACTTGGAAAAAAGAAAAATAAGATCAGTGACCTCCTTGAGACCCAACGCGAATACGACAGACATCTTGAGAAATCTTTAGGGTCGGCAAAGGTTGAAGAGAAAGTTAAGGTCCTCAGAGAGGACCTTAAGAAGGCCAAGAAGGACATTCCCGCTCTCAAATCTCGAATCACAGAGTTAGAAGCAGAATTTTCCCAAGCTAATTCAAAGACTGGAATTGGCAGAATGTTTTCCAAGACTCGAAATCCAGGCGCTATCAAGCTTGATATCAATGCTGCCCAATCCAAAAAAGACCAAGCAGACAAAGCTGTACTTAGAATTTCTTCAGAGATCCCAGCATTGGAAAAAGAGGTTGAAGAAACAGATCGTGCTGCTGCAGCTTCGAGAGCTTGGCTGGCCAAGCATCCTGATGCCGCCAAGTTAAAGACAGAAATCGAATCCCTGAAAAATCAAGCATCTATCGATGAAAAGGCAATTGAAGCGATTCAAGAGGAAATTAGTCAAAAACGTACCGCAATAATGCAGAATGCAAAGGTAATAGCTTGTACTGCCTACAGACCTTTGCTCGACAAAGAAATAATCGCAATGAAGTTTGATTGTGTTGTTGTGGATGAGGCATCAATGCTTCAGTTACCGCTTTATTTCTGCGCGGCTGCATTGGCGCAAAAACGGATCGTTGTTGCAGGTGATTTCCGTCAACTGCCTCCAATTGTGCGAGTCGGTTCAAATTCAAGTAGGGGAGATTCACCTGCCGCGGCATTGGAAGCCGACATGAAAGAACTGATGGCCGATAACGCATTCACTAAGTCTGGAGTGATTGCTAAATCGAAAATAGGTGAAAAGAGCCCAGAGCTTATTGCCCTCCGTGATCAGTACCGAATGAGAGAGTCCATCTCAGACTTGATTTCAGAGACTTTTTACCCGGAACACACTTTAAGGACTGTTTCCGAAAGAATGGATAAGCCAACTCCTTGGGGCAATGAACCTTTTCTCTTTTTTGATACAACTTCACTTGAGCCAGAATCATCAACCGTAAATGGCAAATCGCGTCGCAACCTGATGCATGCTTTAACTGTTCAAGCGATTGCAGAGCAGTTATTTGAAGATGGTTGGGAACTCAAGTCAACTGCAAAAAAGTCTTTTGGAGTAATCACGCCCTATGCAAAACAGTCCAGTTTCATAGAAAGCCTCTTATCTACAGACCCAGATAAGCATATTAAGGGCGGAATAAGTACAGTTCATAGGTTTCAAGGAAATGAACGAGATTTAATGATTATAGATCTGACGAAAGTATCTACAGATAGAGAGCCAAATCTAGGTAGTTTCATCGGTCACCCAGATCCGCTTGCACCAGAGAATGCTATGTGGAATGTTGCTATCAGCCGAGCGCGACAGCACGTCATAATCGTGGGCGATTTTGCTACTTTGGAGAGAAATAACAACGCTCTCATATCTCAACTTGTAGTTAAGATGAAAAAGAACATGAAAGTTGTCGATGCGAGAACAGTTATAAACGAAGAGCTATTGCTCGCTTCAAAGAGCAAACCAAGTTCTAATTCTGGTTCCATTTCATGGTTTACCGGTGAAGGTTTCTATAAAGCTTTTGAAAAAGATCTTCGCGAAGTTAAGTCAAAAGTCTTTCTTGCTAGCCCATTCACCACTACGCAAGGTACCGAGCGTTGGATGCAAACTTTTAGGGACTTGCGTGCAAAGAATGTTGAAATTGTGGGTTTTACTAAGCCTATTAACGAAAAAGACGCTTCGACCAATTCAGCTGAAATTCATACTGGGCTAGAAGGCGTTTTTAAGGAGTTAAGGCCTGTTTCTAAGATGCACGAAAAATTAGCCGTTTTTGATCAAAGGATTGTTTGGTTAGGTTCCTTAAACATTCTGTCCCATAAGAATTCCACAGAAATCATGGTGAGAATCGAATCACCAGATTTTGCCCAAAGCATTCTTGATGAGTATCAAAACCAAAGAGTTAGCCAAGGACGACCTGCCAAAGTTTATCCACCAGGCAAGCATCCAAAACCTGGCGATAAATGCGATCGCCCTGGCTGTGGGGGTTCGTTCGCTTTGAGACCTGCGGGCGTATCGAAGAATTCAGGACGCGCTTATGAAGCATTCTTAAGTTGTGATAACTGGCGCATCAATAAATGCAGCAATTCGGCTCCATTTGTTTCAGAGTAAATGGTATTCATGAAAGTAATTGGTTGAAATGGGCTTTTATCTAATAGACGACCTCGAGCAAGGAACTTCGAAGTGGTTGCAATGGCGTAAGGGTGTTATTGGTGCGTCCGAAGCAGCAATAATCATGGGTGAGAATAGGTGGAAAGGCCGCCAGCAGTTGATTGATGAAAAACGTGGTTTGGTTGAACCTTTCTCTGGTAATGCCGCAACGAGAGAGGGACATGTTCTTGAAGAACACGCCCGTCGCGCGCTAGAGAGAAAATATAGACAAAATCTCAATGCGACGATTGTTCAAGACATCTACGAACCATTCCTGGCCGCGAGCTTAGATGCAATAAACACGTCAAACGATCAGATCTATGAGATCAAGTGCGGTGTTAGAAGCTATGAAATGGTTGAGAGATCAAGAAAAGTACCAAGTTATTATGTAGCTCAGGTGCAGCACATGTTGATGGTTACGCAGATGGAATCTTTGATTTTTGCCGCATACCGTCCTCAAGAACCACTTATTACTTTTGAGGTTTATCGTAATGATAGCTATATCCGGGAATTACGAAGGAAAGAGAAAGAATTCATCAAGGAACTTGAAAGCCATGGCCACAAGATTCAATATGAATTTCGCGGATACCAAGTGGGAAGAGTTTCGAAAAGTATCGCGAAGCCTGAGAAAAGCATCTTCGGAAAGTCCGATAAACCGGAATGGAGAATCGAAGAAGGTCTATTGCGATTCTGGGATGGCTCGGATTACCTTGAAGGAGAAGATCCTGGTCTGTACGAACTATCGGATGAAAATCACTATTGGGATGGCGAACAATGGTGGGTACCAGAAGAGGTCGGGCTGTACGACTTAAATGGTACTGAAAGATTTTGGGACGGAAATTGTTGGGAAATGTAACTCCTTCAATTCGGAGCTAAGCTGAAATCTGAATTGAATTCTAGGAACTAAATCGAATCCAACACCTTAGGGGACCAGATTATCTCCGCCATAGCTAAATAAAGCTCTTGGCGCTCATCTATCGCGGAGCGTTTAAATTCCTCTGGACCGTAAGCTTTGAAAGGCAAGTCATGATCTTTCACTTTACGAGCAAAGTTAGGATTATTTGTATAGTTCTTTTCGCACAGAGATTTTGCTAGTGGGTTTTGCGAGAAATAGTGGTCCACTTTTACTGAGTACTCGAGAGCGCCATAGGAGGCATTAAAGCTCTTCGGAAGCAATAAAAGGTCTCCAAGGGAATTGCGCTGCTCAGCGAACTCAAATTCATTTGTGAATTCGTCCGTATGTCGCTCGAATTTATTCGCCCAAATGTGTTCTACTTCAAATGGATCTTTGCGATTTCGCTCAAGGTAGAGCGCAGATGTTTCGTCGCCAAGCCAACTAGTTATTCGTGCCAAGATGTAATAGATCTCGGGTTTGTTCGTCTTTGTAAGTCGAAGGCGCTTCAATGATTCAAGACTTTCATTCATTTCATCCGTCTTACTCTTAAGTGCCTTGCGGATTTCATCCAGAGAAAGATCGCGAAGGTCTTTAGCAAGTGCAAACATAGGGCGATACATAGGTGAATAACCGTAATTCTTGTACTCGGCCATTCTCCTTGTAATCATGATGTCGATATATGCAGCTATCAGGTTTGCCTTCCGTGCAAAAATTTCATCAGAGTCACCAACCTTGACGCCAGCCAGAATTACCATGTACTGCAAGGTGAAATCATTGTGGGCGTTGAAATACACGTATTCAAGACCTGGCTTTAGCTCTTCTGAAGCATCCAATAGCTCCTGGTATCTCTTAGCAAAGTAAGTTAGATCGACTTCGACAAATCTAAGGAAATCGGACGGCGCAATAAGTCCAATTAGTTCTGCCTTGTCTCTAGTCCACTTGTGAAAAGTTGTGGCTATTTCTTCAAAATCTTTGGCCCCAGCAGATTTCTTAGTATCGCGCATTGTCTCCGCATATTTAGCGCGGAGCATAGACTTCATAAAGTCTGAGTCGCCATTCTTGTCGTATGACTTTAGCGCTTGGGTAGTTTCGCGCCAAACATGGTTTGCTCGTTCGATTTCGTCGGGGTAGGAGATGCGAGACAAGAGATAACTCTTCAGCATATCCATATTCGAAAGTTGTAGCCCTCGATCGTTCATGCTCTCAAAGATTTCAAGAGCCATATCTTTATCAGTTGTGCCAATATCCACTAGAACAACTCTATTCAAAAGCCAATCTACGAAGAATGGCAGAACGTCTCCAGTTAGGTCTTCGGGAAAAATATTGCGAATGTCGTTGAACCGTTCCCATATAACTTCAGAGCTCTGATCCAGGTCGAGTGGCGGCTGCTCTTGTCCTTCACGAATAGCGCTCATCACTTTTTCGCGATCAGGAACATCAATTGTGAACTTAGTTTGTCCATACTGTGTCGAGTAGATGAGATTGCGAAGCTGAGTTTGCGAATCTCCTTCTTTAAGTTCTGAACTGATAAATGACATGAGAAGACTTAAAGAAGTCATACGCTGCTGACCATCTACCAGATATCGAACTCCCTCAGTCGAGAAAGTAACAACTGGACCTAAAAAGTATGGGCGATAGCTAGCCACATCTCGACGTGAATGAGTCGGTTCATAATCATTATTGAAGCTACGGGTTAGATCTAGAATCAACTCTTCGATATTGGCCTTTGCCCAGGAATACTCACGTTGGTAGTACTCGATTGCATAGCTGCGGCCAGTGAACATTTCTTGGACGCTTCTTACGGTGCCATCGATGACCTGGAAGCTATTTGTGCTCATGCAGCAACCCTCTCATATTTGGCTGACACGAACCAGAATTTGGAGATATAGTCATTTTTCTGGGTAGTTCGGCAAAAACTAAGGCGTTTGTCAGCGACTTTGCGTAGAGTAATCACATGAGCCAGCCAAAAGGATTTCAAGACAAAGTCAGTTTAATCTGGTCGGTTGCCGACATCCTCAGGGGAGACTTCAAGCCTCATGAGTACGGACAAACCATTCTTCCATTTGTGGTGCTGCGCCGCTTGGAGTGCGCACTTGAGAAAACAAAGGACAAGGTGATCACAAAGTCCAAGTCTCTCGAAGGCAAGATCAATGACTTAGAAACCATCCTAAACAAGGAATCTGGCCACAACTTTTATAACACATCTCCACTTTCCCTAACAAAGATTTTGCAGGACCCGGACAAAGTGGCCTCAAATCTCAACGCCTATATCCGTGCCTTTTCGCCTAGCGCCTCTGAGGTTCTCGATAAGTACGGCTTTCCTGACAAGATTAAGAAACTGGAAGAACAAGGTCTTCTCTACCAAATCATCGGCAAGTTTGCCGACTTAGATCTATCTGAAGAAACTGTTTCCAATGAAGCGATGGGTTATGTCTTTGAAGAACTCCTACGCAAGTTTTCGGAAATGTCGAACGAGACTGCGGGAGAGCATTACACCCCACGTGAGGTAATTCGACTCATGGTAAACCTCCTCTTCATCGAAGATTCAAAGGCGCTAGCAGGACAAAAACCTATTCGTAGTATTTATGATCCTGCATGTGGCACAGGAGGCATGCTTTCAATCGCTGAAGAATATCTTCATGATCTCAATCCCAATATAAAATTGAATGTTTTCGGTCAAGAACTAAACCCTGAAACTTGGGCGATCGCGCGATCGGATTTAATGATTAAAGGCCAGGACCCTACAAGAATTACTTTAGGTAACAGTCTCACCAACGAAGATGGGCATTCCGGTAAACAATTTGATTACTGTATTTCAAACCCGCCTTATGGTGTTGATTGGAAGAAGTACCAAGAACCGATTGAAAAAGAGCATAAGACCAAAGGTTTTCATGGCCGATATGGCGCAGGACTTCCCCGCGTAAGTGATGGCTCATTCCTATTCATTCAACACATGATTAGCAAGATGAAACCAGTTTCAGATAAGGCTGAAACGAAAGACATCATCGAAGGAGGATCGCGTATTGCGATTATTCTTTCGGGTTCACCACTCTTCTCGGGTCAAGCAGGTTCAGGTGAGTCTGAAATCCGTAGATGGATCATTGAAAATGACTTACTAGAAGGCATCGTGGCGATGCCAGACCAGATGTTCTACAACACGGGTATTGGTACTTATATTTGGATCATTAGCAATCGAAAGGAAATGAAATCTAAGGGTCTAGTGCGTTTAATAGATGCCCGTGAATTCGGCACCAAGATGCGCAAGTCGCTTGGTGATAAACGTAAAGAACTGACCCCTGATGCGATAGAGCAAATAACAAATCTATATTCAAATGCATCACTTAGTTCATCCGAAAAGCGCGTGAAAGTGATGAAGAATGAGGAGTTTGGATTTGCACGCCTAACAATTGAGCGCCCCCTTCGCAGGATTTGGCGTGTTGATGAAGACATACTTAAGTCAACGCCTGCCGCACTCAGGGCTAAGTTAGAGGCGTTGACTGGGAAAACGTTTAAGTCAGAAGAGGAAGCCGAGAAAGCAGTTATCAGCGCAGGGCTTGAAGGCAAGGATGCAAAAGCAGCTATGAAGGCCATAGCAACTACCGATTCAACGGCAAATCCAGCCCTGGGCAAGAAGGGCGTTTTTGAGGCTGACTCAGAACTTCGAGACTATGACAATGTCTCTCTATGCACAGGTTTCATTCAAATGAATGAAAGTGAGCGCCATAAGGCCATTGAAGAACTAGCGGAAGAATACTTACTCAAAGAAATCACGCCATATGTTTCTGATGCTTGGGTTGATCACAGTAAAACAAAGATAGGGTATGAAATCCCATTCATTCGCCAGTTCTATACTTATGTACCGCCAAGATCAGTGGATGAAATCCGTAATGAAATACAAAATCTGGAAACTGGCATTAAAGATTTAATGAAGGATTTAAGATAGTGGATGCCATAAAGTTCCGTTGGCTAGCCAAAGAAGTTGATGTGCGAAACTCGGTAGAGATTCAATATCCCCTGATGTCTGTGTCACAGACTAAAGGTGTCATTCCTAGATCCGAATTAATGGGCAATGAAGGACGAGCCGAATCACTTGAAAATTACAAAGTTTGCACACCGGGACAAATCGTAATTAATCGAATGTCCGCCTCTAGTGGTGCTCTCGGGATTGCTCGCCAAGGAGGATTGGTTAGTCCAGATTATGCCGTTATCGAACCCACTGAATTAGTAACATCTGAATATTTAGAATTCGTGATGCGATCTAACTGGTTTATTGGGGAGATGATTGCCCGCTTAAAGGGGATTGGGGCAGGTGGCGAAAGTGCGAGTGTCAGGACGCCTCGAATTAGTATTTCAGATCTGAGCGACGTAGAAATCCCTATTCCTCCAATCGCAGAACAATTGGAGATTACGCAATTTCTGAACACAAAAATCAGTTGTATCGATGACGCGCTTAGACTTCGACGAGAGCAAATTGACTTAATAAATTTGGAGCTACTGCCATCAATTCTCAATCGCGCCTTCTCTAGACTTAGTGGCAAAAGCATGAATTTAAGTTGGTTACTAGAGAAGAAAGTTCATGATGGTCCTCATACCACCCCAGAATTTACTAGAAGTGGCATTCCCTTTTTATCTGTCGATAGTATCTCGAATTTTTCTATTAATTGGGAAAATGTGCGCTTTATTTCTGAGGCTGAGAATAGTGAGTTCTCGAGGAAGTCACGCCCGCAATTTGGTGATATTTTATTAACAAAATCTGCATCTATTGGCAAAGTCGCAGTGGTGGAAACGATGCAGGTTTTCAATGTTTGGTCACCAGTTGCCATTCTAAGAGTAAATCCGGAGCTTGTAGATAATTTCTTTATCGCCTGGCAATTATTGAGCCCAAAATTGCAGTCACAGATGATGAATGCTTGTACGCATAGCACTCAGAATAACTTAGCCATGAAAGATATAGAAAAATTGAAGCTCATAGTCCCAGGTTTACATGAGCAAAGAGCCCTAGTTAGTGAATTACAAATCGAGTTTAATTTAGTCAAAGCACAGGTTGAATCATTAACGCAGGCTGTAACGCTATTATCGGAGTACAGAAGCTCACTGATAACATCCATTATTACAGGTAAGTTCGACATTTCTACTGGACGGAGTATTGCGTAATGGTGGACTTAGCTCACTATGAAAGTACTTTAGAGAAACTTATTACTGAGCACTTGACTGGTCACGACTGGCATGAGGGTGACAAAAAAAACTACTCACGCAACCTTGGACTTGATATTGAAGAATTGAAGATATTTGTTTCATCCACTCAGAAAGACCAATGGGAGAGACTTGCAACACTCCACGGCGGGGAGAATGAGTCATGGAAGAAGTTCTCTGAACGTTTGGCCAAAGAGATTGACTCCCGAGGAACCAATGATGTTCTGCGAAAGGGAATTGTCGATCTCGGCGTAAAGTTCCAATTGGCTTATTTCGTTCCTGCACATGACCTCACACCGGACAATCGTGAAAAATACAATGCCAACCGAGTGACCGTTACACGTCAGATCAAAATGTCTGAGACAAATGTCGATGACAGCATCGATTTAGTCTTCTTTCTAAATGGCATACCGGTGGCAACTGCAGAAATTAAAGCTCAGACAGCTGGACAAAATGTAAAACATGCAATTAGGCAATACCGGACCGACCGGAAGCCAAACGACCTGATATTTAGAAGCCGATCATTGGTTAACTTCGCCCTTGATGAAAATGATGTTTTCATGACCACTCAATTGAAAGGTATTAGTACGACTTTCCTTCCGTTCAATCAGGGATCAGCCGGTGCAGGTAAGGCAGGTGGAATGGGAAATCCGTTAGACCCAGCAGGCGAGAAGACAAGATACTTTTGGCATGAGGTGTTGCAACGGGACAATTGGTTAAGGATCCTCGGTTCGTACATTCACGTTTCCTATAAAGTTGATGAAGCCACTGGCAAGAAAACTGGAGAGAAGACTGTAATTTTCCCTCGTTTCCATCAATGGCATGCCGTGGAGGCAATGGTGGAGGCAACATCTACTTCTGGTCCAGGGGTTAATCGGCTCGCTCAACACTCTGCAGGTAGTGGAAAGTCCAACACCATTAGTTGGCTTGCCCATCGATTATCCGTCTTACATTCCCCTGCAGTAATTGATTCGTATAGTCCTCTAGCAGCGAAGGGAATTAGTCCCAATGTTCCTCTGTATGACAAGGTCATAGTTGTTACTGATCGAAGAGTTCTCGATCAACAATTGCGGGACACTGTTGCATCTCTTGATCACCAGCCCGGATCAATAGTTTCTGTGCGCGAAGATGCGGGTAGTAAGAACGCGCAACTACGAGAAGCATTGGAAACCAAAGCAACGAGAATAATTATTACCACTATTCAAACCTTCCCAGTTGTCGCTAAATCTGCAACAGAGCTTGCTGGTACAAGATTTGCAATCATTGTAGATGAAGCCCACTCGGGACAATCCGGTGATACTGCAAAGGATTTAAAGCTAGTGCTTAGTGGTGGAAGTACCTCAGATGCACTTCTGGCTGCTGAAGAGTTCGATGCTTTAAACACGACTATCGAAGATAGTTTTGAGGATTTGTTGGAAAAATCAGTGTCAGTGCGAGGCAAAGCTGACAACATCACTTTCTTTGCTTTCACTGCAACGCCTAAATCCAAGACACTAGAGCTCTTCGGCGAAAAGGTTGTCTCGGCGACTGGTGAGCCGGTCTATATTGCTTTCCATCAGTATTCAATGAGACAAGCCATTGAAGAGCAATACATCCTCGATGTCTTAAAGAATTATACGACTTACAAAACGTACTACAAACTTGCAAATAATTTAGGTGCCGCTGACCTTGAAGTACCAAAAGGTAAAGCTGCATCTGCCTTAGCTCGCTATGCATCTCTTCACCCAACCAATCTTGCTCAAAAAGCTGAAATAATTGTTGAACACTTTAGGTTGAATACCGCTAAAAAGATTGATGGATCTGCCAAAGCAATGGTTGTGACTAGATCACGTTTGCATGCAGTGAGATACAAACAAGCCATAGATGCATATATTGCAGAAAAGAACTATAAGGATGTTCGCACCTTGGTTGCCTTCTCGGGCACGGTCTACGACCCAGATGTTAAGGGTTCTGAATACACGGAGTACTTGATGAATGCCATTAAGAGCTCGGCAATTCCAGAGGAATTTGCCAAGTCCTACCAGGTGCTTGTGGTCGCTGAGAAGTATCAGACTGGGTTCGACCAGCCCCTTCTCCACACTATGTATGTAGACAAGAAGTTAAATGGGATTTCAGCCGTGCAAACCTTGTCACGTTTAAACCGAATTCATCCCGACAAAGAAGACACCTTTGTTCTCGATTTCGTTAATGACGCTGAGGAGATCCAAGAGGCCTTTAGGCCTTACTACGAAGAGACCACCTCGGTGCCCACAGACCCAAATATCTTGTACAACCTGCAGCAGCGATTAATGTCTGCGAATATCCTTCACAAAGACGAAATGCGTCTTGCGGTTGACGGAATTTTAAAGGCAACAACAGCCGGAAGCTCAGCATTGAAAGCGAATACAGATACAGCAGTAGAGCGCTGGAACTTGCTTGATGATGAATCAAAGACAGACTTCAAGAGTCTATGCCGAAATTATGTTGCGGCCTACTCATTCCTGGCTCAGATAGTCCCCTTTAAGGATCTCGAACTCGAAGAGTTGTATTACTACACAAAAATGTTAGAACGTCGCTTGTTACTAGGAAGTGGCGGCGGCACCGTCGATATTGATGATTCAGTTGTATTGACTCATCTTCGCACACAGATAATTGCGCAGAATGAGGACCTTTCATTAGTGCATGGAACTGAAGATCCCATGGATCCAGCTATAAGTGAAAGCACAGGAGGGAAGCAAGAGGATGAAACAGAGTTACTCTCTCGATTAATTGCGGACTTGAATGAACGGTTTGGACTAAACCTTACAGATGCTGACCGTATTTGGTTTGAACAACAGCAACAACATTATGCGAATGATCCAGATCTTATGGAAGTTGCACGAGCAAACGACTACGACAATTTTGAGATGCACTTCGTTCCCCTTGTAGCAGATGGATTAATTGAGCGGCATGAGGCGAATGAAGACCTATTTAAAGCTTTTTTCAATCAACCAGATTTTCAACGGATGATGACGAGAGCTCTTTCTATGTCTCTTTACAACCACTTTAATCCTCCGAAAGAGGGGGTCATCCAAGGGAAAACATACAAACTCCCAGACGGCTCCAGAGTTCCGAAAATATAGGTATTGGAGAGAAAATTGAATCAGTACCCGATGGCGTTCGTAAACTCAGTTTATGATTTTTATAAAGTTTTGAAAGAATTACATCAAAAAGACCCTGAGCAGGAACTCCAAGGGGCGGCACTAATTCCATATGTTCAAATTCTGGATGATGCAAAATCAATCTTAAAACATGACCCCATGATTCAATCGCTGCCTGAAATAATTACAGCAGCGAGTATTGAAGATGAGATCTATCCAAGGGTTGCTGATACTTTGGTCGTGGTATCGCAAATTTGGTCTGCAATTGGTACTGGAAAGAGATTGCCTTAAAGAGTTTAATTCTTGTCAATAATTTTAATTGATCACCCAATAAACACTCTCTCCATCCCTCTCCAATATCCCATACTCGATCATGTACCTGCGTAATGCGGCGGTGTCAGGGTGGAACTTGGCGATGATCTCGTTGAGTTGCTTCTCGGGGTACTTGGTATCGGGGGAGAGCTCGGAGGCGATGTGGCGCAGGACTGCGAGCTTCTTGTGGAGCTTTACGGGAATGCTGAT
>JACCDK010335700.1_pt1 | contig 13506 bp, 8 predicted proteins | sample 7445871 | NCBI WGS metagenome assembly JACCDK01 (sample SAMN15323436, study PRJNA562643) | freshwater metagenome | isolation source: river surface water | place: USA:Blue River Watershed | collected 2017-08-15 | reverse complement strand
CGCATGCTGTTGGGATTGCGCTCAAACTGTACGAACATCTGCGTGGCGCGGCCAAGTGTGTTGAAGTTGATGCCATGCAAGATGGCAAGTGACACGTTTGACAGCACGTTGGTGACGTGCGTGCCGGGGTTGTACACGGTCTTTGACTTCTTGAACGCAGCCATGACATCGTTGATCGCGCGGGAGTTAAGCAGCGGCGAGCGGTCGTGCATGTCGATCATCGAGTTCCATACGGGGCCGGGGATGATCTTGCCTTGCAACACGCCGTATGTTGGGGAGTTCTCTGGCAACTGCACCCATGTGCCGGTACGCTGGGTTCTCCAGCGGATTTGTGGCGAGCGTGATGCGTCATCAGATACCTTCAGCACATTGCTTTGCGCAATCTTGCGATCAGGGAACGCTGCGTTTATTTCGTCAATGTTGTCGAATGCGACTGAGTTAGCTGTTGGTTTGCCACCTTCACGACCAATGTTAAGCAGGCCGTTGAAGAAGTTGCGGCTGGCGTAGGTGTGCGACAACGCGGCTGTGGTGTTCAGCATTGCGGCTGTCAGCTCTTCGATCTTGCGGTTTTCTGCAAGTTGCTTGGCGGTAGAGCTAGACTCGAATTGGAATACGCCCTTGTCTTGCTCGAACTTCGAGAACTTCCAAACGCGGCTGGTGTCTACGGCCATGCCAGCTGGTGCAGCACCCATTTGCTCATACTTTGTTTTTGAGATGAAACCGGCTGGGCCAACATTGCCCAGCTTCTCTTCAAACAGCTGGTACAGAGGCTCGTCGAGCACAATAGAGCCGTCACGCTCAAGCAGGTACTGACGGAACCCGTCGATGTTTGGCTCACCACGAGTCTCGGTCTTCAATAAATCGGCGATCTTGGCCACACCGATAGTGGTGCCAGCCACTTGCCCGATGCTGTCAGGGTGCAGCAAGTATTGCGAGAACGGCACTTTTTCAAACGCACGGCGCTCTTTCGAGTTGGCAGGTAACGACTGGATGTACTTGTCCATCAACCCTTTGAGGTTGTCAGCAATGGCTTGCATAGACGCACTGTTCTTCACGCCGTCGAGCGCTTTGGCGTTGCCGTCCATGTAGGCAAGGAATGGCTTGGCCAGCTCAGGGTGAGCGTGCAGGTGCTGCGAAATGCGTTCCATCTGCAAGTAGCCAGTGTTCTGGTCGTACTTGAATGTTTCGATGGCGTCGTTGACCAAGCCACCATTGCTGAACTTTGAGTTGAAGTTCAGGGTGACACGCTCAAGCGTGGGCACATTCTCACGCACCCACTGGGCAACCTTGGCACCATTTTCTTTAATGCTTGCAGTTACCGGCAAATCTTTGCCGTTCACGCGACCGAAGCCGATGGCTTCAAAAGCGATTTGAGTAGGGGTTTTCCATGCCCCCTGCTTGTTGGCGAAATCTTTGGCGTCAGCGTAGCCTGCGGCTTTGGCCTCAACTTCTAGGTCAGCTGATGCCTTTTCGTCGATGGCCTTTTGTGATTCGCTTGTGACCGCAGCTTCGAGCACGTTGCCTGCGTCTGGCGCAGCGTATTTGGTTTCGGCAGCTTTCTGCAAGAGGCGGAAACTGCCCATGATCACATCGCTGGCTGCGGTGTTGTTCTTCGCCCCGAGCATACGGCGAACCGTTGCCAGAATCATGTTCCACACGTCCTTGGCGGCTTGCACAAAGGAGTCAGGCGTGCCCTTAGATGGCATAGCCTCAAGTGCTTTGCGGAACTCAACAAGCGTGTTGCCATAGGAGACAAGCTCCAGCACCGCATCGAGATTGCGTTTTTCTTTGGTTAAGTTGGCGAGAACAGACTGCACAGCTGCGGCCTTGGGGCTCAACTTTTTCGTGTCGAATTTAACAACCTGATCAACAGACTTCAACAGCTGTTTAACGATTGGGTCTTTAGGATTGTTGTAAATAAACCACTGCAATGCAGCGTGCAACGCCTCATGCAACGCAACTTCTGGCGATGCCTTGGAGGACATTGTGATTGTGTTGGTGTTTGGGTCGTACTGTGACTTGTTCTCGTCAAATACAAGCTGTGGCGGATTGTTGGTGTTCTTAAATACCTCAGAAACACCTTTGGCGATCATGCGCTCAAACGGCGTGCCTTTACCACGGATGTAGTTGAGCACACCCATGAAGCCAGTCTGCACAGGAGAATTCGGCCCGAGGCGCTCACCGTATTTGGCTGCACGCTCAAGGGGTTGCTCAGCACCAGAGGCTTCCAATTCTTTGTCGGTGCGGATCGCTCCACCGCGCACATCTAGAACATCGGTGTCATTGCGGAAGATGCCACGTTTTGCAGCAGCCCATCCGCTAGAAAGGCCTTGGTCTAGTTTTTCGAGGCGCTTGATTTCGTTGATCAGTAGCTCGACCTCGACGTTTTCTTCGTTGTTAGTTTCAGTGGCGCTATCTAGCTGAGCTTGCAAAGAAGCTTTACGCTCTTGTATGGTGTCTTTGACCACACGGATCATCACCTCAACGTTTTTGGCGTTGTTGCCAGCGGCCTGACCCAAAGTAGTCAATGCTTGCTGTGCTGCATCCCATTTCTCTTTGACGTTGCCCACATACACATCGGAGCGGGCTTCAGCCTGCGCCTGCTCGCCAACCTGTGGGAACTTCTTAGTTTTCTTCAGCGTGAAGCGCGTAGTGCTAGCAGATTCTGTAGGCACCATGGCGCTCGAAGCGTTTAGATACGCCAGATATTTAGCGCCAAAATCCTTCGCAGCCTGTGCCAGTTTGCCACCCTTGGTGTTCGCTTCTTTACCAGCTTTCTCGCTGATAAAGGCTTCGCTTGCTTTGGTCAATGTGTCGGCGTCGTAAGACGCTTTGCCACCTACAGTGATGCTGCCGCCCTTAACCGACGCCTGCAAGTTAGAGGCTGCATTACCAAGCAAAGGGCGTAGTCCGAGTTCGTCAATAGCTGCTTGTGCCTTGGCCGTTACCTCAGTAGAAGAAGCACCCGCTGCCACCGGAGCAGCGGGTGTAACGGCGCTTGGAGACACGCCGGGGGGAGGTGACACGGGACGCGCTGTGATGGGCACAGCTGGCTGACCAGCCTCTTGGGCTGGCCTATCCATGCGGATATTGCTGAACGGCGCAGGTGCTGATGGAACGATCGACGCGCGAGCGGCTGGCTCAGGCGCGTTGACATCAACGGGCTGCATGATTTCAGGGTTTGTGATGCGACGGAAGTCAGCGAGGGTACCTTCACCCTTCACCATGCCGGGCAACTCTTGGGCACCTAGGCCAACTTGTCTTGCAGCAGCAATGCGTGCAGCTTCAGCATCAGCTTCACTTTGTAGGCGAGCCGTGATGGGTCTCGCTTGCAGGCCAACTTCTTGGGCTGTTAGGAACTGATCACCCTGACGACCCACCATGGACTGGTATTGTTGGCCGATTTCTTGGGCGCGTGCCAGAGTTTGCTCACGGTCGCTCAACAGGTCAATGTATTGCTGGCCAGCGTTCTGCGCGGCGAAATACGACGACAACAGTTGCTGTTGCTCAGCCTGCGTCATTGGGCGACCCGCAGCTGCACGGGCTTCAATCGCGGCGTAGGGGTCAAAGTCACCGAGCTGTTGCGATGGCATTGATGGGCCAACGGGGCGCTGGCCGGGGCCAGTGAACTCGAAGCCAGCAGGTGCTGTTGTAGGCTGAGTCGCGCCAGCTGTGCTGGTGAGATCAACTTCTTGGTTTTGCTCAGGTAACTGGCGAGCCAGCGCGATTGGCAACGCTGTGCCAGCGCCCATGACACCACCAAGCATAGCTGAGCCATAAACGCCAGCCATGGGGTCGATTTCAGGGTTGTACTGCTGTGCTGCCTTGCGACCTGAATAAGTTGTTGCGCCCTCTTCAAAGCCTTCGCCCAGCGTTTCAGTGCCGACTTTCTTGGCTACGCCTCTAGCGCCGCCGGTTACTCCACGCAGCAACGCGCTTTCAGCCCCGGTTGCACCGGATACTGCACCGATGATGGCGGGGGCTACGCTGGCGCGGCGTGCGGCGCGGGTGGCCAACTCTTCGTAAATCTGGCGTTCGTCGGTAACACCTGAGTCGATCAGTGCTTGTGCCTGTGGGTGCGCCAGCAAAACATTGCGTGGCGTGTTCATCACCAGATCGTAAGCGTCGCCTGCGGCGTCACCACCAGCAGCGGCACCGGACACACCGGCAGTGGTACCCAGACCTACGCGGCCAGCGGCTTTGGCACCGAGACCAAGTGCGGTTGACCCAGCTTGTGCTGCGCGGCCAGCAACACCGAGGGGGCCGAACGAGCCAACGGCTTGCCCAGCGACCAACAAAGGATTCTCAGTGACATAGTCGTACACAGCCCCAGCTTGTGTGCCCAATTCCGAACTGGACAGCCCACGTTGCAATGCACGCTTGGCAAGGGTTGTAGGAATTGACTGGTTAGCTTCACCACGCTGGATGATGTTTTCTTGAATGGCTTGGCTGAGCCGGTTGCCGGGCGAGACAAACTCACCGATACCACTGACAAGGCCAGCAGCTGCGTTGGCTGCTTCGATGGCAACATCATTTGCTCCGCCTAAGAACCCAGTCGAGGTTTTCTCGGTGTAGCCGAAACGCTTGGCAACGTCCTCATAAGGCAGTTGTGTAAGGTCAGACAGCTTTGCGACAATCTCGTTGTCACTCAGGTTTCGAGCACTTGGAAACCTGCTACGGATTTGATCAAACGTTGCCATCTCTGTCCTTGGCTAAGGTTACTTGGTCAGGCCAAATTGACGTGCTCGAAACGCCTCGTCTGCGGTCAACGGCTGTTTGCTGTCGATTTTAGACTGTAAATAGTTAATGTAGTTGGCCTGCGCCGACGAGAGTCCTTGCTGTACAGTTTCTGCAACAGCGCCGGGCACGCGTGTAATTGGAGCAGCACCGCCTGTAGGTGCAGCCATCAGTGGGCGACCACTTGCGTCAACGAACGGATTACGCTCGCCTGTGCCCATGCGTGAGAGCCCAGCAGCGGGAGCAGCGGAGGCGGCAGGGGCAGCAGAAGTGGGTGCGGCGGGAGCAGCGGTAGGGGCGAATGGGTCTGCGCCTGAGCCACCTAAAACAGCATCAAGACGGTCCATAACAGGATCACGACCACCAGATTTAATGAAATCAGTAGCTTCTTTGATCGTGTATGGCTTGTCCGTGTCTGGGTTAATTTGACGATTCTTCGTCATTTCTTTAGCACGGGCAGTGACTTGAGCTTCAGACAAAACTGGTTGTTGTAACGCCTGTGTTCTGGCCTTGTAGAAATCGACTTGCGCACCAGTCAGCTTGTCAGCAGCAGCTGCACGGGCTTCGGATGCTGCGGCACTTCTTTCGGTAGCAGCCACTTGGCGAATCTGCAAGTTATTCTTAAACTGGTCTTGGCTGTAGTTGTACAGCGCCATGGGGTCGCGGAACGAATTCAGTCTGACTGCTAATTCTTGAACGTTTGTAATTTTCGAATCAGGCAACTTGACGCCGTCATCACGCACGCGAGACACGGTGATTGAGCCGTCTTTGTTTTGTTTCAGGTCAGTGACCTTGGCACCGTCGAGCACATACTTGTCGTAGAACGCACGCGCTGGGCCTAGATCGCCGCTTGTAGCAAGTGCACCCACAGCAGTTTGCAGGTCGTTTTCACGCTGACCTTTTTGTATCTGCATGGTGTTGACGGCAATACCTTGCCAGTCTTGTAGGGCTTTGGTAGCTTCACGGCCAAGTCCAGCTTCATTTAACAAGACTGCACGGTTCTGCACCTGAGCAACTAAGTCAGCAGCATCAGCTTGGCGCATTGTTCCATCCGCGTTGGTCAATCGCTTGGTCAAGTATTCTGATGATCGCTTGTCAACATCGAGAATTTTGTTCTCGGTTGCTTCTTCGCGTTGGCCACGACGCAGCTGCAAACCTGTGAGCTGCTGCTGTTGGGCTTGCGCTTCAAGCTGACTGGCTCTATCTTCCATGCCATAGCCACGGTAAACATCAGCCAACCCTGCTGTGCGCAACGGTGCTATTGCCTGCTGGGCTTCTTGCATGGTGGCGAAAGTCTGATCACCAAAAGAATACTGTGGTGTTGCGGTACGCGCAGCGCGCGCAGCGCTTTGTAGCCCAGCAGAAGTGTCCATCTGCTCAGGAATTTGCGTGGGTGCCATGCCGTCGCCGCCAGCCACTAAGCCAGTTTTGCGCTGGATAGCTGCATCAATTGCGGAATTAAGGTTGGCTTGCTCTGGGTTGTATTCAGAGATTTTGTATTTCTTGGCTTCTTCAGCCAAGTCGCGCTCTAACTGAGCCTGACGAATCGACTCGCCAAGGCGCATGCCTGCTTGTAAACCTGATGCCCATCCCATGGTGTGCTCCTTATGCCTTAACAAACTCGATGCCGAGCGCTTCGTAATTCACTGCGTCATAGCCGTCTGGCATTGTGAACACAGCATGTGGGAAATTCACTTTGGCTTCGTCAGCCATCACACCAATGTACTTGGTGCCGGTACCGCCCTTGTAGGTGAACTCGTACAGATTCAGGCCGGTACCCTCGTCAACACCGACGAGCTTGATGTCTTCTTTCAAGCGGCGGTCTGAGCGTGCAGCCATGGTGCTAAGGCCAACAGCAGTGCCATACATCTCGCCTGTAGCGTTGATGCCGGTGTTGTAAGCGCTTGTCTGTGCGTTGAGCACGCCGCCTGCTGTCTGTCCAGCACCTGCCAAACCGGCTTGGTACTGGGTTCCGGGTGCCATGGAAGTGTTCATGCCAGAAGTACCCGCGCCGGTAGCGCCGCCGTATGCAGCAGTCGAAGCACCTGCGAGGCCACGGCCAAGACCAGCAGCGTCCATGCGACGAGCCCAGCCGAGTTGTTCGGCCTGAGTACGGGCACCTGTCATGGCTTGCGCGCGTTGGGCTGAGAGGCCCAACATGTTTTGATTTTGCATGGCTAGGGCAGCGCCAGAATTTGGGTTAATACCGCGTGCTGCGGCTGCACGAGATGCCATAGCCTGAGTCTGGCCAAACGCCTGAGCTGACGCTGCGGCTGCGTCACGGGCAAGTTGCTCGCGATATGCTTCGGAGTTGAACGCCTGTGCGTCTCGAACGAGACCTTGTTCTACGGGACGGAACGTACCCGTCTGGTAGTCGTAGTAGTCTTTGGCTTGCTGCATTTGCTGAGTCTGTGCTTGCATCTGTAAGCCAGCAATTTGTCGAGCAATAGGAGCCATCTCTTGGTATTGTTGCTTGGCGAAGGCCAACTGCTCTTTGCTAATAGCCGCCATAGGCGTGTAGTCTGGTGCCGGTGCCGATTTTCCACCCATGATTTACTCCTTGCGCAGCCATCGACAGTTGTCAGGCCACAATACCAAAATGTGCATGTCAGCGCCCGGAGCGCCGTCTTTCATCACAAATTCCTCTACGAACCCGAGGTGTTTGTCAAATGCCAGTATTTTAGGCTCATTTGATGGAACCATGCCAGTTAATCTTTTCAATCCGCACTGTAAAAATGCGTACTGACAAACGTGCTCGAACAGCGGAATGATCATTTTTGTGGGGTAGGCGATGGCAACATGGCAGGTGGCGTTGGCCCCGTTCATGTTGTTTATCACCACACCGGCGATGACTTCGTCGCCCCGGACAACCCCCATGGCGTAGAAACTACCCCAGTCGCCGGTCTGACCGACCTGTTGAGCGACCCACGCTCCGATGCGGTGTTTTTGATCGAAAACGAGTTCTGCCATGGCTAAGCGTAGTTGTCTGTGTTAATGACCAAAATCTCGGCGTTACCGGGCGAACCACCAATAACCGTACTTGATCCTTCAATAAACGTGGGGTCTGTGGGGGAAGATGTATAGTAAGCCATATATAGTCCTGTACCATCGCACAAGAGTTGCGAAGACGATAGGCGTTTTACATGGATAGCCTGCCGCTGCACTGATTTAACTTTATAAAAAGCACTGGGGTTATCTCCAAAGCGTTCGTATTTACCCATAGATGGGCAATAAATAGCATGGTTAGTCGGTACCGTCCCAGCCTCAAGTGTTATGGTGGGGAGTGGATTAAGCGCTCCGCTTGCCATGGTAGGTGTTCTAGCCACCCCAGCAAGTTTTAGTATTTGTTGGTTGGAGTCAAAAGTCACGTTGCCACTTGCGTCATACGCGCGCATGCCGTAGCCACTACCAACAGCACCATCAATTTCTTCAAACACATACACTTCCCACTGCGTTGTCGTTGTCGAACCTCCATTGCAAGAGCAATTAATAATCTTGCGCATGTCTTGAATTTCTAAGTTGCCGTATTGGCTTACCGTCACTGAAGCGTTGAACGTTATAGTTGTTGTATATCCATAGACAGTCAGACTACCCACGTTCCATGACCCATAGACGGGAGTAGTGTAAGACACCATAGTGCGAGAAACGTATGAGCCAGATGATGTCTGTACATTAACAGGAATGTTTGTGTCCCAAGGTGGAAGAACAGTACCAGACACTCTGTACTGAATCGAAGTGCCGCTTGCATTAGCCGCAGCGTACCCACCAAAAACCATGGCATCGGTTTGTATGTAATAAACCCCCACCGTTTGGCCCCCCACAGATCGTACAAAAGGCAAAATGTTACCGGTGCCGCGCGGAAGAATAATCTGAAACCCGGTTGCCTGAGTAGTTCCTGTAACGCTTGTACTACTCACAACAGACGGGTTGTACTTGCCTTTGTAGACGTAGTTTTTGTAGTCAGCACGAAAAGCTGTACGACCGTCACTCGCAAAAAGCTTGGCAGAAAAAACCATTTAGACTCCAATTACTATTACTTCGAGATTAGCAATGTAAACAGCGTTGTATGGATTTAACTGATTAACAAGGACATCCCAATAAACTGTAGCGGTTTTGTTCGTCGTATTCAAGTTAACGGTGGGGGCCGGTAAAAATATACCGGGGTTGTCAACAAAACGAGGAGTGGGGTCAATGTCGTCATACACCTTTCCACCGCCTCTATACCAATAGGTAACGTAGTAGTTGGAAAAGTCAGTACCTGAAAAATTGATAACTGTTGAAACCTTGTGAGGAACAATTTGCCGAGCAACTACAGCGCCAAGAAAAGCGTCAGTCGACACATTCTGAATCAACGTTCCAGTGCCAGTCCAGAAGCTAAAACCATACGCCATTGCTATTCCTTAGGCGGATAGATCGCCAAGCTGCACACGAAGGGTACCAGAAGAGTCGTAGACTTTAATGTAAGAGTTTGTTATGACTAACCTAGCACCAGTTGCGCTGGCGTTAATGTTAAGGGAGGCGTTTGTGCCGTCCCACTCAATCCGGTTGCCAGTTGGATTGCCAACACGCCACTTATAGACCCCGCTGACAAGACCGGCAAAGAACCCTGTGCCTGATGTAAAAGAGGTCGCACTACCACCAAGAATAGTTGTGCCTGCTTTAACCGTGCCAGTAAATTCACTATTGGTCGCGTACACAGTGCCACGGACTGTTACGTTTGAAAACTCAGCAGAACCACTAGCAGGGATGTTAAAACCTGCGGAACCAGCAACATAGTTTGATGACCGGATATACGAACCAACTTGGAGTGTTCCAGCAGTAATCTTGTCGGCTGACAGGTCAGAAATCTTGGCGTTGTCAACAGCAGCGTTAGCTATCTTTGCGTTCGTAATGACACCGTCATAGATGAAGCCTGACTTCATATAAGTGCCAGCGGGGATGGTCACACCACCGATGACTTGGGGCGCATCTAACTGAAAGAACGGTGCCTCACTCGTGCCGCCATAGGCTTCAGCCAACAAATCCATCGTGTAAGCTAAATCAGCAGCGGTGGTAGCTGATACACCGGCAACCGCGTTGTACGGCCCTGCTAAATCTTGGATATTTACAAACCGAACCCAGTAGTAGCGTGTAGCTCCGGGCCCTATCGGGTCGGTATAGATCGCACCGGGAGCCAGCCCCAAAACAACAGCGGTACCGATATCATCTGTGCTTGCGCCCCAAACTTCAGCATAGGCATGGCCAACATACGCTGGCGCGTCCCACGTTACTATCACATTCTGAACCGCAGCCGAGGCCGCAACATTCGTAGGCGCAGGTGGAGCGCCATACACAACACCTTCTTGTACAGTTGCTGATAAAAGCCCTGACGCCGACACATTTGCAATACCGGATGTAACCAAGTCATCCACGCTTACGAGTCGGCTAGTGCCGTTGCCGTTCACGATGTCGCGCAAACGATCGACGAAGTTACGCAAGTCCCGTGGGATGCTCGAAGTTACGGTTGGTAAATTTTTAGACACCGCTCAACTCCGTCATGCTCTGAGCCATAGCAAAGCCAAACACCTCGGACGTGCCTTCAAGCTGCACTTCCCAATCACGACCTGACGCGTCAGGCAGACGGAACGGTGTGCGGCTCGCAACGGTCTCGGTGTGGATCAATGAGCCACCAACATAAAACTTGGCGGTCACTGGGTAGGTTTCAGCATCGAGTTGAGCACATGCCATGCTTGTAGGCTTGGGGAAAGTGAACTTCTTTGAGCGCCATGTAAACGACAAAGCAGAACCTTCAAACCAAGGCTTCACGGTGCCATCAGCAAAGGCCACAAACAGCTTGTCGATCTGTAAGTCGTTGTAGCCAGCGGTGGCGTAAATAGAAGTCGTGATGAGCGCACCAGAAGTCAGGTCATAGACGAAACTGCCTTGGGTCGTACCGTTGTCGTAGAACCCGATGTATTTCAGGTCATGCTGGTAGGCATGGATGGAGTCTGGCTTGAAGTAAGCCTGCCACTGTGCACGGGTGAAATATTGCTCGGTGACGATCTTTGAACCGTTCGATGACAACATCACCAATCCATCAGGACTTGCGTACAAAACAACTCCGTTGGTGCTGACAATACTGCGCTTAGACGCACAGGCTTGCTCTAAGTCCGACTTCACAACAGTCATGGAGTCTGGGTGCCCGCCCTGAATGAAATAGGGCGAGCCGGTTGTCAGAACTGCCAGTGTGGTGTCCATTCGACCAAGACCAACAATGGGGAAATCTATGGACTGCTGATACTGGGCAGGCCACGCATGCGGGTGGTAGGGGTCACAGAAATACACATCACGGCCCTTGAAGCCAGCCATGACACCACCGGGCAAATTGATCAAGCCCTTGAGTGTGTCTGGTGGAGTCAACCATGTCAGGCTAGGGATTTGTTCACCAAGCTGGTCAGCTTTCTTCGTGTCCACATAGGTTGTATCGGCTAAGCTGATCTCGTCTACATACAAAAAGGTGCCAGTGGTTGACCGATAGATACGACGATGCGTAGCCGTGTAGCCGCCGGGGGTAGTGGAGAAACCGGTCAAGGTGACTTTTTCATCAACGTTGACCTCCACGCTAAATGGCGTAGCTGTGCAAGGTGCCGACTCAAACTCGAAACCAGCCTCTTTGTTCACGAATGTATAGGTGTAAACCCGTGTTTCAGCAGTCTCAGGGCCAGCACCAGATTCAAGCGTTACATAGTCAGGCACAGTGGCGTAGTCACCTGCACGGATACGCACTGAAGCAAACGTACCAACAAGTTGCGTAGAGACAACAGCAAACGGTGCCGAAGTGCCAAACACCTCAACCGTAAGTCCGTAGCCCGTAAGCAGGCTTAGGCTCGAAACTGTAGTACCCGCAGGCACTGCCACGCGGGCTTCGGATTCAGCGTTTACCAGCAGGGACACATAGTTACCAGCAAGCAGGGCTACATCAGCAGCCGTGATGAAAACAAACGCAGCCATTGAAGCCTCAGAGCCGTCGACTTTGGTAAGCGCGGATTGTGTAGCGCCGGTCATGCGTTTGTATTCAATGAAGTCGGACGCTCCACCGCCTTGGGTGCCCGGCGTAAAAACAACGCAGCTACCATACGCTGTGGCAGTGACGCCCGTCGATGTAAGCGCAGCAGCAAAAGCAGTGGCGTTGGCAAAGGTTCCCGTTGCTGTATAGTTTTTCTGTACGCCGCTACTTGTGCGGATAGTGATCACATCACCCGACGCCACAGAGCCAATTTCTGCGTCTTCAATGACCACATAAGCGTAGGTATCAGCTTGACCAGAGTCGCTTTTATCAAGGCCAGCGTTGTAGGTAAACGTGCCTTCAGTGTCTAGCTTGGTGCCAGTCTGGTAGCGGAATTTGAACGGGGAGGCGGACGACGCCCCCGTGCGGGTGATGGTTATGTTGCCACCGCTGGCTGCTGCGTCGATGTCCGTCAGCGCAGTAAGTTGAGACGCAATCGCAGAGGCAGTCGCTGTAACCACAGTCACTTCGTTCCAAGTGGAGCTGTCAAACGATACACCAACTTTGAACCCGACCTCGATTTCGGCAATATCCGAAGCATACAGCGTCCCAATAGCGTCCGTTGCTGCAACTGAAGCGATCAAAGCCGATGTAGGTGCGGGAAGGCCAAGAGGTCTAGACACAGACGGATAGCCAGACCCAGACAAGGCCAACGCAGCGTAGGTCGCCTTTGGCTGCACGCCGTCGGTGTAGAACGTCCACTCAGAAGTATCGCCAGCAATCTGGCTGCGTGCCACATCGACATCAGTCGTCCAGTGAAACCAATAGTTGGCGTCTGACAGGGTGTCTTGGCCGAAGCGGTAGATGGTCAGCGGAGTACCAGATTTAGTGAGGGTGGCAGCCGTGGACCCAACATTTGGGAATGAAGACAGCGAACCTGAAAAAACAACAGAGTTCGTCGCCACCTGAGCCTGATTGTCTTGCAGGTAACGCGGTGGTGTCTTGGGGGTGATACCACCAAACGACTTGATCTGAATGAGGGCCATACGTGCTTCCTTTAGGCTACCCGCTTATTGTATGGCGTTAGGCCAGTGCTGTACCAGCATCAATCACAGCCATGGCGTGCACAGTGTGTGAAATGCGCTCGTTGAGGCCGATGGTGCCGCCGTTGATACGCTTGGTCAGGCCCGTCCAGTTTGCAGCGTCTGCAAGCTCGTTGCAGCCGTGCGTTGACCAGAACCAGCCAGCAGTCAGCACAGCGTACTTGGGCGTGGCCACCAGATCAGGGTTCATCACGAAGTCAACGCCGAGGGCTTGTCCGGCATGGTAGTAACCGCTATGGCCGGTCAATTGGATGCAACCTCTGCCCCGGAACCGGTACCCATCCCCTGACGCTTCATCGCGGTTTCCCATACGATTGGCGTAAACGCTGTTGGCGATTTTTTTCGGATTTTTTTCGAACTGCTTGGCGAACTCTAGCGTCGGAAAACGCTTGGGCCACAACTTGCACAGAGTCTCTGCGCGGTAGTTCAAGTTCTCTTCGAGGATTTTAAAGTTGGCGCACTCGTGGCCACACTGCGCGATGAACGCAGCTTGCTGGCGTGGGGTGGTTATTTTGAAACGCTCGAAGGTCTCGTTGAGCGGCTCGACCCACTTAGCGTCGATGTGCATCTTCTGGAGTTGATCGGCTGTGACCATTTATTTCCCCTGTGAATTTACTTGTTCACGGACGGCGTCGTAGGCTGCGATGCAGGCGTTGAGCTGGTTGATGGCGAGGTCGCCGT
>JACCDK010202396.1_pt1 | contig 13512 bp, 8 predicted proteins | sample 7445871 | NCBI WGS metagenome assembly JACCDK01 (sample SAMN15323436, study PRJNA562643) | freshwater metagenome | isolation source: river surface water | place: USA:Blue River Watershed | collected 2017-08-15 | reverse complement strand
CCCCGGAAGTCCACGCCTGGTTCGGTCCGGAGCGCGAGGTCAAGATCCCACACTTCAACGATAAGACCCGTTCGCTGAACCTCTCGACCGCCTGCGGGATCGCGACGTATGAGGCGTTGAGGCAGATCAAGAGGGGATGAGGGCTGAGTGGAGGGCTGAATGGAGGGCTGAATTGAGGACTGAGTGGAGGACTGAATTGAAAAGCAGGTGTTCGCCTCAGGTACGACTGAGGTGATTGGCGACTCGTTGGTGCGGACAGGGGTGGTTCGATGCTTGGATGGAGGAGAATTCCCTGGGGCCGGATTATCGAAAGTTGTCAGCTTGGACGGAGGCCTGTGATCTTGCGGTTTCTGTCTATTTGATGTGCCGCGCCCATGGCGCGCAGCTTGATGACGATATCATCCATCAGCTAAGACGCTCGGCGGTTTCGATCCCGTCAAATATCGCCGAGGGCAACGCCAAGGGTTCGAATAGGGATACCTTGAAGTTTCTGTATATCGCCAGGGGCTCGCTTGCGGAGCTCGAGACTCAGCTGCTCATCTGCATCAAGGCGGGCTTCTTGAAGGAATCGGACGTCTTAATCGTCTCCGAACACTGCAATAGGGTGGGTCGTCTGCTTGGAGGTCTCATTCGGTACCGGAAATCTAGACCAGACTGAAGTCCGGCCCACTTGGCTTATCCATGCAGTCCTCCATTCAGTCCTCAATTCAGACCTCCACGCAGTCCTCCCGTTTGCTTTACTCCTTCTCCCGCTTGCCTTCCCCATCCCACCCTTACCCTTGCCCTTAACTCTCCCATGTCCCGTCTCGACGTCATTCGCTCCCGCATCGCGCCCGCCCGGGCCCGTCTGCTCGCGCATCCGTTGTACGCCCGGATGGCTTCGCTCGACGACGTGCGCGTGTTCATGCGTTCGCATGTCTTCGCGGTCTGGGATTTCATGTCGCTCCTGAAGCGGCTGCAGCGAGACCTCACCTGCGTGACGGTCCCCTGGGTGCCGGTCGGGGACGCCGAGGTGCGTTTCCTGATCAACGAGATCGTCTGCGGCGAGGAATCCGACGTCGATCCCCGGGGCGGACGCATCGCGCACTTCGATCTTTATCTGCGCGCGATGCATGAAGCGGGCTCTGATACGTCGGCGGTCGACAAGGCGCTCGCCTCCGTCCGGGCGGGTGGCTCGACCGCCGCCGCGCTGGTCTCCGCCGGCGTCCCCGCCGGCGCCTCCGCGTTCTCCGGCGCGACCTTCGCCCTGGCGACGAACGGCAAGACCCACGAGGTCGCCGCGGCCTTCACCTTCGGCCGCGAGGACCTGATCCCGGACATGTTCACGGAATTGGTCACGCGCCTGAGCCGGGAACACCCGGGCAAGCTCGACACTTTCCGTTATTACCTCGAACGGCATATCGAGGTCGACGGCGGCCACCACGGCGCGATCTCGCTCCGCATGGTCGAACTGCTCTGCGGCGACGACGAACGCAGATGGGATGAGGCCGCCGCCGCTTCCGTCGCCGCCATCGAATCCCGCATCGCGCTGTGGGATGCGATCGCCGGTGAACTCGCCTGAGTCGGCCTACTTGGCGGGCGCGGGCCGATGCCGCTGCACCATCTCCCGGAAATCGCCCAGATTATAAGGGCCGACGAGCGGCCGGGCGAAGTCGGCTTCGTGGACGACGACGGCGCCGCTCTCCTTGGCCTGCGCGACGACCTTGCCGGCGGGGTCGATGACCGCCGAGATCATCCAGTCGCTCCTGGGGTCGGTGAAGGTGCTGCTGACGACGTAGACGCGGTTCTCGCAGGCGCGCGCCCGGGCGAGCAGCGGGTCGCATCCCCAGACCGGCCAGGCGATCACCTCGGCGCCGTTGGCCGTGAGCGCGCGGGCGACCTCGGGATAGAAACCGTCGTAGCAGACCATCAGGCCGACCTTGCCGAAGTTGGTCTGGAAGACCGGATAGTCGGCGCCCGGCGCGACGCCTTGCTCGACTTCGCCGTGGGGCAGGCAGACCTTGCGGTATTTGCCGAGCAGCCGGCCTTCGGCGCTGAGCAGCACGGCGGTGTTGTAGACGAGGTGACCGTCGCGCTCATAAAGGCTGAGGGCGATGTGCAGCCCGTGCTGCTTGGCCAGCCCGCCGAAATAATCGGTCGTCGGACCCGGGATCGGCTCGGCGGTCTGGGCGGGCGACAGCTTCGTGCGCACGTAGGGCACGGTCTCGCCGAGGACGACGAGGTCGGCCCGCTGTTTCGCGGCCTCCGCGATCATGGGCGCATATTCCTCGCAGTTCCGGCGAGGCGACTTGCCGGTCGGCACGTATTGGACGGTCGCGAGGCGGACTTTGCGCGCGACGGGCGCCGCGGTCTGCTCGAAGACGATGTCGCTCCATGCGACCTTCCCGCGCGGCGCGTGCTGGAGGTGCAGTTCGACGGTCGCCTGCGTGGCTTTCGGCGGGACTTGGTAGGTTCCGGTCAGCGTCGTGCGGCCTTGCGCGTCGGCGGGTCCGTCGGCCGGGTGTTCCGGTTCGGCGGTCGCGCCGGCGACGGCGGCCGGCACGGTCCGTCCCTTGGCGTCCGTCCACACGATGCGGACCAGTCCGCTGTGACGCGGATTCTCGACCCCCGTCGTCTTACGCGCGGCGCTGAATTTCATGAAGTCTCCGCCCTGAACGGCGAAGGTCTTTTGATACCAGCCGTCGAGGCCTTCGCGGGCGTCGTGCGTGATGACGAGGGCGTCTCCGTCGCGCGCGAACGCGGGGCGCAGTTCGTCACGCGGGCTTTGTTCGGACCAGCCGGCCGGTGCGGCGGCCAGGCCGCCGAGCGTGCAGCTCAGCAAGGCAAGCAGGATGAGGGCGGGGCGGCTCATGCGTCTATGCAAGGCAAGCGCCGCGGGAGGGCAACGGCGTATCCGGCCTCAGGGCTGCCTGACCCGGAAGTTGCGGTATTCGACCTTCATGGGCGGGCCGACGTGCACCTGGACGCCGAGCTTGCCCTCGGGGTGGCGGGCCGCCGCGTCGTCATCGATGACCACGCTCATGACGTGGCCGTTCAGGAGGTGGACCTGGGTGCCTCCGCGGACGATGAGGTGGTATTCGTTCCAGTCGCCGTTGCGGATGAAGGCGGCGAGCTCCTTGGGGTCGCCGACGGTGCCCACGATTTCGGCCTTCCGGCCCGGGCGGATGCGGGTGATCTGCCCGCGGAGGGCGTTGAACGTCCGCCCTCGTTCCTCGTAGTTCTGACCCGTATGGCGGTTCTGGCCGTCGATGTCGGCCTGCGGGCCGGTCAACGCGAACGTCAGCCCCGCGACGTCGGCGCTGTGGTAGTTGATGCCGCTGTTGCCGCGTTCGGAGATGCGGTATTCCCCCTTGAGCTCGAAGTCGCCGGGCAGGGAGCCCTCCCAGACCAGGAAGGTGTTCCGCTTCACGATGGTCTCCGGGGTGATCTCGCCGACGACCACGCCGTCCACGCAGCGCCAGTAGACGGGGTCGCCCGTCCAGCCCTTGAGGGTCCGGCCGTCGAAGAGCTGCTTCCAGCCGAGGGTGTCCTCCGCCGAGGGGACGGGCATGGTCTGCTTCGGCGTGGGCGGGATGACTTCGGCGGCGCCGAGGCTCAGGACGGCGAGAAGCAGGAAGAACAGGGCTTTCATGGGGTGCGGCCGATTTAAAGTGGAAGGGCGCGGCAGTCGCTCTTAAAGATGGTCGTAACCCCCATGGCCGAAACCAATCGTCCCCTCGCCAACCGTATCCTGTATGGGTTGCTGTTCGGCGTCATCGCCGGCCTGGCCACCCTCGGGCTCGGACGGTATTCGCCCGCGTCGCTCGAGTTCATGCGGAAGGTCTCGACGAACGTCTTCGACCCGCTGGGCCAGGTCTTCCTCCGCCTGCTGTTCTTCGTGGTGATCCCGTTGGTCTTCGCCTCGCTCGCCGCTGGCGTCGCCCAGCTAGGCCGCCTCGACCGGCTCGGCCCGCTCGCCGGCCGGACGTTCGCGCTCTTCTTCCTCAACATGGCCATCGCCGTCGGCTTGGGGCTGCTGATGATGAACATGCTCCGCCCGGGCGATCATCTCGATGCCGGCGCGAAGGCCATGCTCATGCAGGAGTTCGGCGGCGCCGCGCAGAAGCACGTGGCCGTCTCGGCGGCCAGCCCGTCGCTGACCTTGGCCGGGATCGTGGAGATGTTCATGCCGAAGAACCTCTTCGGGGCCGTCGTCGGCCATACCAACGGCACGATCGGGGACATCCTGCCGCTCATCCTCTTCGCGTTGCTCGTCGGCGTCGTCGGTACGCAGCTCGCCGAGGCCAAGCGACAGCAGCTGCTCTCGGCCCTGGACCTCGTCTCGGAGCTCATGACGGGCATCGTCCGCCTCGCCCTGCGGCTCGCTCCCTACGCCGTGCCGCTGATGATCTACGGCGTCATCGTCAAGGTCGGCCTGGACATCCTGATCGCCCTCGGGGTCTTCGCCCTCGGCTGCCTGGCGGTCATGCTCTTCCACCTCTTCGGCACGATGTCGCTCTGGCTGCGCCTCTGGACCGACCGGAAGCCGCTGGCGTTCTTCCGTGACATCCGCGGCGTGCTCATCACCGCCTTCTCGACGAGCTCGAGCAACGCGACCCTGCCGGCGGCTCTGGAGTGCTCCAAGGAAACCCTCGGGCTCAGGCCGAGCGTGTCCGGTTTCGTGCTGCCGCTCGGCACCACCATGAACATGAGCGGCACGGCGCTCTACGAAGGCTGCGTCGTCCTCTTCGTCGCGCAGGTCTTCGGCGTCGACCTTTCCGTCGGGCAGCAGCTGACCTTGCTCTTCCTCTCGGTCCTCAGCGCCGTGGCCGTCGCCGGCATTCCGGGCGGCTCCCTGCCGCTGATCGCCGGCCTGCTGGTCACCTTTGGTATTCCGCCCGAGGGCATCGGTATCGTGCTCGGCGTGGACCGGGTGCTCGACATGGCGCGCTCGATGACGAACGTCGGCTCCGACCTCGTCACGACGGTCGTGGTCGACGCCCAGGAGCGTAAGGCCGATGCGGCCGCGGCTTAGAGTCTCCGCAGCAGCACGACGCCGAGGATGGCGACCGCCCCGCCGAGCCAGAGCCGCCACGAAGGACGCTGTCCTTCGACGGCCCACTGCATCACGAGCCCGATCAGGGGCGTCAGGGCGACCACGCTGAGCACCAGCGCGGCGTCGTGCTTGGTGAGCGCCCATTGATAGCACGCCACGCCGAGGGCGGGGCCGGCGAGTCCGTTCATGAACATCCAGCCCGGAGCCGTGCGCCAAGCGTAAGGCCGGCGAAGCTTGGCGAGGAGACCGTCCTTGCGGGCTGTCCAGAACACGAAGAGCAGCACGACCGGCACGCCGCCAAGCAGGCGCACGAAGCCCTGCGCGAAACCGTCGGGAATCGTCTCTCCCGCGCGCGCGCAGGCGTCGACCGCCATCGGCGTGCCTACGGCGCCGCAGGCCTGGCCGAACGCGGAAAGCACACCCAGCCAGACGCCGGCCCGACGGTCCGCCGGGTCGCCTTCGGCCGGCGCGCCGAGTGCGACGCCGACGCCGGCGAGGATGACGAGCGCGGAAAGCAACTGCGGGCCGTTCGGAGACAGGCCGAGGATCTCGTATTCGAGGAAGAGCGCGATCGGGGCGGCGAGGCACTGGGTCAGCAGCATCGTCAGACCGACGCCGATGCGGGGCAGGGCGTGGAAGAGGGCGATGTCGCCGACGCCGAGACCGAGCACGCCGCCGAGCAGAAGCCAGCCCCATCCGGCGCTGAAGGGGTGCCGTCCGCTGAACGCGACGAAGAGCCCGACGATGACGATCGCGACGAGCAGTCGCCCGAGGTTCGCGAGGTCCGGTCCGTGGTGCGCCGAACTGCGCCGCGCGCAGGTCACCGACCAGGCGTAGAAGAAGGCGGCTCCGAGGGCGTAGTCCATCAGTCGAATTTCTCGAGCACGGCCACGCCGACGGCATCCGCGCGCAGGCGGCCTTCGCCGTTCAGCCGGAAGCGCGTGCCGGCCAGTTCCATGATCTCCTCCTCGATGAGGTCGGCGAAGAGTTCGCGGACTCCTTGCGGCAGCGTTGTCTCGAAGCGCTCGGCGAGCGCGAAGGGGTCGACGCCTTCGTTGAGGCGCAGGCCGAAGACCAAGGCGTCGCAGAGCAGGTCGCGCGCGCTCAGCGCCTTGGCCTGTTCGCGCACGGGCGCGCCGGCCTCGATGCCCTTGGCCCATTGGTCGAGGTTCGCCGGATTCGTCCAGCGGACGTGGCCCCACTGCGACGCCGCCGAGGGGCCGTAGCCGATCCAGGAGCCCATCTCCCAGGTGATGAGGTTGTGCCGGCAGGCATGGCCCGGCTGGGCGAAGTTCGACGTCTCGTACTGGGCGTAGCCCTGCTCGGCGAGCGTTTCCCAGGTGCGGCGGTAGAGGAAGGCCTCGAGTTCGCGGTCGATCTTCACCTTGCCCTGCGAGAGCTTCACGAACATCGCCGTGTCCTCCTCGAAGGTCAGGCAATAGGTAGAGAGGTGGTCGGGCCGGAGTTCCATCGCCCGGTACAGGTCGTCGGTCCAGCGTTTCTCATCCTGACCAGGGATCGCGAAGATGAGGTCGAGATTGCGGGAGGCGAAGCCGGCGGCCTCGATGAGCTCCCAGGCCTCCATGATCTGCTTCGGCGAGTGACGGCGGCCGAGCGCGTCGAGCGTGGCGTCGTCGAAGCTCTGCACGCCCATCGACACGCGCGTGACGCCGATCTCCTTGAGCGCGGCGAGCTTGTCGGCGCGCACGGACGAAGGCGCGAGCTCGACCGTCCATTCGCCGGGGCGGCCGGCGGCCTTGGTCATCGCGTGGCCGAGGCGACGCAGGTCATCCGCCGGCAGGAGTCCCGGCGTGCCGCCGCCCCAGAAGGCGGTCTCGACGCGGCCGGGCGGGTGGAGCTCCAGCTCGCGTTCGATCGCGGCGAGGTAACGATCGATCTCGCCGCGCTTCGGCTGCTCCTGGTAGAACGAGCAGAAGTCGCACGACGACGCGCAGAACGGGACGTGCAGGTAGAGGGCCGTCGCGGACTGGACGGGAGCGGACATCACTCGAGGCCGAGCTGCTTGCGGCCGGCTTCGGAGATCATCCGCGGATTCCAGACCGGGTCCCAGACGATCTCGACTTCGGCGGACTCGACGCCCGGCAGGGCCTCGAGCTTGGACTTCGCATCGGCGGCGATCACGGGCCCCATGCCGCAACCTTGGGCGGTGAGCGTCATCTTGGCCGCGACCTTCTGGCCGCCGCGCTCTCCGGGGGTGAGTTCGAGGTGATAGATCAGGCCGAGGTCCACGATGTTGACCGGGATCTCCGGGTCGAAGCACCCCTTGAGCGCTTCCCAGAGGGCCTCTTGGTTCACCGGTCCGCTGATGACGGTCTCGTCCTTCTTGCCGTATTGGCTGACGGCGTCGGCGCCGAGGGCGTCGATGTCGGCCGGGGCGAGGCGGAAGAGGCCCATCGGGGTCCGCACGGTGACCGAGCCGCCGAGGGCCTGGGTGACGGTGACTTCCGTGCCCTTTTCCAGCACGACGACATCCCCGGCGGGGATCAGGGTCGAGGCGCAGTCACGGACGAGCTTGTGGACGGAGGACATGCCCAGAAGACAGGCGGTAAGGCCTTGGGACGCAAGCGTGGGGTGCGCCTCGGATGTGCTTTTGAGGGTGGTCCGGTTGCATGCCAAGGTGACGCGTAAGGTTGTGGGCGGCCGGCCGACGGCTAACTTCTCCCTGAACCCCTTCACCATGCGTCGTCTCCTGGCCCTGCTCCTCGCCCTTTCCGTCCATGCCGCTCCCGTGCCGATCTTCGACGGCAAGTCCCTCGCGGGCTGGGAAGGCGACGCCGCCTGGTGGCGCGTCGAGGACGGCGAGATCCGCGGCGGTTCCGCGACCGTCAACATCCCGAAGAACTTCTTCCTCGCGACCGAGAAGTCCTACCAGAACTTCGACCTGCGCATCAAGCTGCGCCTGACCGGCACCGGTTTCGTCAACAGCGGCGTCCAGATGCGCAGCGTGCGCGTGCCGAACAGTTCGGAGATGAGCGGCTACCAGGTGGACTACGGCAAGGGGTGGTATGGTAAGCTCTACGACGAAAGCCGTCGCAACAAGGTCATCGCCGATTCGAAGGACCCGGCCGCCGTGCTCGCCGCGGTGAAGGAAGGCGAGTGGAACGAGTATCGCATCCTCGCGGAAGGTAGTCGTATCCGCAGCTGGATCAACGGCGTGCCCGCGCTCGATTATATTGAGACCGAACCGAACATCGCCGCCGACGGCAAGATCGGCATCCAGATCCACTCCGGTGGCATGGCGGTGATTCAGGCTAAGGACATCACGATCGAAGAACTGCCGCCTACCCCGGGTGCGCTGACCTGGGATAAGGTGAAGCCCGCCGCGAAGAAGCCCGGACCGGCCAAGGCGGCCGCGCCCCGCAAGGATACGAGCTACAACGACGTGCAGGGGGTGCGTCGCACCGCCGAGGAGCAGCAGAAGCTCTTCAAGCTACCTGCCGGCTTCGAGATCGAGCTTTTCGCCAAGGAGTCCGCCGACGTCGGCAAGTTCATCATGCTGATCTTCGACCAGCAGGGCAGGGCGTGGTCCAGCACCGCGCTGGAATACCCGGTAGACGCCAACGAGAATCCCGCCGCCGCCGAGGCGCTTTATAAGTCCAAGGCCCGCGACAAGGTCATCGTCTTCGACCGGCCCGTCGAACCGGGCGTCCGACAGCCGCGCGCCTTCGCCGACGGCCTGGCGATCCCCGAAGGCGTCCTGCCTTACAAGGACGGCGCGGTCGTCCAGCACGGCCACGACGTGGTGTTCCTCCGCGACACCGACGGCGACGGCAAGGCCGACAAGCGCGAGGTCCTGCTGACCGGCTTCGGCATCCAGGATTCGCACCTCTTCCCGCACCAGTTCACCCGCGCACCGTGGGGTTGGTTCTGGCTCGCGCAGGGCGCGTTCAATTCCGGCAAGGTCACCTCCACCAAGGGAGACGTCACCGACTTCCCGAACACGCGCATGGCTCGCTTCCGGCCCGACGGCAGCTTCTTCGAGCCGACGAGCGTCGGTCCCTGCAACATCTGGGGGCTCGTGCTCACCGGCGAAGGCGAGGCGTTCATCCAGGAGGCGAACGACTACGGCTACCCGGTGATGCCGTTCCATGAATATGCGCTCTACCCGGGCTGCGCGGACCGCCTCGCGAAATCCTACCAGCCGCCTTTCCCGGTGCAGGCCCCGGATTTCAAGATGAGCGGTTCGGGCCTCAGCGGCCTCGCGCTCTCCGATGTAGGCGTCTGGCCGAAGGGCTACGACGGCGTGATGTACGTCGCCAATCCGATCACTTCGAAGGTCAACGCGATCCGCCAGCACCGCGCGGGCTCCGGTTACCGCCTTGAGCGCCTCGAGGATTTCGTCACCTGCGACGACCCGTTCTTCCGTCCGATCGCCATGACCATGGGTCCCGACGGCTGCCTCTACGTCATCGACTGGTATAACAAGATCATCAGCCACAACGAGGTCGCCCGTAATCACCCGGATCGGGACAAGCAGTCGGGCCGCATCTGGCGCATCAAGCCGAAGGGCTTCGTCCCGCCGGCCGTACCCGATTACACCAAGCTCTCGTCCGCCGACCTGATCGCCCGGCTCGGCTCCAAGGTGACGGCCGATGCCCATCTCGCCTGGCAGACGTTGGCTGACCGTGGCAACGAAGGCGAAGCCCTCGAAGGCGCGCTCGCCGCGATCGCAGGTGACGCCGCCGCGCCGGCCGCCCGCCGGATCCAGGCTCTCTGGGTGCTGGGTGAGCACGGGCGCAAGATCGGGCCGTTGGCCATGCGCTTGCTCGCGGATCCGAATCGGAACATCCGTCGCGAAGCGGTGAACGCCCTCCGCCACTTCGGTGTCTGGACGCCACATCACGAATCACTCGCCGCGCTCTCCGCTGATCCCGATACGGAAGTCCGCGCCGCCGCCATCAAGGCCCTCGGCGAGTCTTCCGCCAAGTGGCCCGCCGCCCTCGGCGCGCTGATACGTTTCGCCGGTCCGTCGCTCGAAGGTCCCGTCGCCCCGGATCGTCGCGGCAAGCCGATCAAGGTCGGGGCGGCCTACGAGCGCGACTTCGAACGTTTCCTCGTGCGCATGTATCTGGAACGTCAGCCGGAGGCGGTCGCCGCTTTCCTTGCTTCGAAGGAGGCCAAGGCCTTGCCGGCCGAAGGCCGGATGTTCGCCGCGCTCGCGCTTGACCCTAAGGTCGGCGCCCCGCTCGTCGCCGAACTCGTCGGTCAGCTGGACCGCGCGCCCGGCCCCGACGAACTCTTCGCCGTCGCCAAGACCCTCGACCAGCCCGCCAGCGTGGCCGTCCTGCGCAAGCTTCTCGCCGATGTCGCCGTCCGTAACCGTGTCGTCGAACTGCTCCTCGTCTTCCGCACCGACCTCGATCCCGCCAAGGTCGGCCCGGTCGTCGCCGAAGCCGCCCAGGCCCTGCTCTCCCAAGGGTCTGCCGACCGCGCCCTCGCCGCCCAGCTCATCGGCGGCTTCCAGCTGCTCGAATTGGAAGCCGACCTGCTCGCGCTCCTTTCGCGCGAGGATTCCCGTCGCGAAGCCCTGCTCGGCCTCCAGCAGCTCCGCACGACCAAGCCGGAGGCCGTGGCCGCGCTCATCGGTTCCGCGCCGACGGAGATCTCGAACCTCGCGCTGCGCGCCTTGGTCGCTTCCCGTGCCCCGCAGGCGGCGGCGCTGGCGCTGAAGCTTTATCCGACCCTGTCCGTCAACGACCGCAAGCTCGTGCTGGACGGCATCAGCGGCACCAAGGCCGGCGCCAAAGCCATCGCCGCAGGCCTGGCGGACAAGACCGTAGCCCTCGCCGACATCGAGACTCCGGTCGCCGAGAAGCTGGCCATCGCGCTGGGTGACAGCCCCGAACTCGCGGCCGTCTCCGCCCAGCTCGGCGGCGTCTTCCGTAGCGTGCTGGCGTTGGATGGCTCCAATGACGCCGTCGCCAAGTCGGGACTCGTCCTCAAGGGCGCCTTCACCGTGGAGACCTGGGTCCGCCTCGACGGCAAGGTCGACAACAACGACAGCATCCTCGGCGCGCCAGGCGTGCTGGATCTTAATTTCGCCGGCGGCGTTTTCCGCGCCTACCTGGGAGCCAAGATCCATGATGCCGTCGTGTCGTCCAAGCCGATTTCCTCCGGCATCTGGACGCATGTCGCCCTCTCGCGTGATGCCGGGGGCATCCTGCGCCTCTTCCAAGACGGCGAACTGACCGGCACCGCCAAGGCCGCCCACGGACACGACCTTCCCGGGCTCACCGTCGGCTGGTCGACGCCGGGAGCCGGCACGCTGGGCGCTTTCGCCGAATACCGGATCTGGAACGTCGAGCGCAAGCCGGCCGAAATCCGGACGAACATGACGCGCACCTTCGCGGGCGAGCAGCTGCCGGCGTCGCTCGTCTTCGCCTCCGCCAGCGGTGAGGCCGCCTGGGGCAAGCTCGGTCAGGGCGCCAAGATCGTGCGCACCACCGACGCTCCTCCGCTGCTCAACGCGGAACAGTTCGCGGCCATCGCCCAGAAGACCTCCCGTTTCACGGCGCTGTCGGCGAAGGCCGGCGATCCCGCCAAGGGCAAGGCCCTCGTCGCGCTCTGCCAGTCCTGCCACATGATTAACGGGCAGGGCGGACAGATCGGCCCGAACCTTTCCGGCGCCGGCGCGATGGGCATGGAAGCCGTCATCCGCAATATCATCGAGCCCAACGCCGCCATCGAGGCCGCGTACCGGATCTTCCAGGTCAAGCTCAAGGCCGGCGAGGTCATCGAAGCCTTCTACGTCTCCGAGGACGCGACCGCCTACGTCATCCGTCAGGCCGGCGGCGCCGACCGCCGCGTGCCCAAGGCCGAAGTGGCCTCCGCCAAATACCTACGTCGCTCGCTCATGCCGGAAGGCCTGCTCGACGGCTTCACGGACGAGCAGGTCACCGACCTCTTCGCCTACCTGAAGACGCTCAAGTAAGCCCAACCCCTGTCCCATCCCCTATCCCTACCCCTATGGGGCCTTCTTCGCTTGCCGAGGGGGCTTAGGGGCTTACGGCTTGAGGCATGTCCGTCTGGTTCAATCCTGCCCGTGAAATCGACGCCCTGCTGCGCAAGGCGGCCGCTTCCGTTCCCGGCCTCGAGGCCGACTTCAATCCGGAGCTGAAGCCGTCGGATCCCCGCCACGCCGACTTCCAGGCCAACGGCGTGCTCGCCGCCGCCAAGAAGGCCAAGGCCAACCCGCGCGCCCTCGCTACGGCGCTCGTCGAAGCCGTGCGCGCTCAGGGCGGACTCGACGACAAGATCGTGCAGATGGAAGTCGCCGGCCCGGGCTTCATCAACTTCAAGCTCACGCCCGCCGCCCTCGGCGCCTGGCTCCGCGAGTATCGCGACGAATCCAAGTGGCGCGCCGGCGCGGCCCGCCTGATGGGCGGCCGCAAGGTCGTCATCGACTACCCCTCGCCGAACACCGCCAAGCAGATGCACGTCGGCCACCTGCGCCCGATCGTCATCGGCGAGGCCGTCGCCCGCCTGATCGAGTTCTGCGGCGCCGACCTCGTCCGCGACAACCACATCGGCGACTGGGGCACGAACTTCGGCATCCTGATCCTCGCGATCCGCCGCGCCGGCTTCCAGCTCGACGCCAAGAGCCCGACGGCCCTCGAGGACCTCGAGCGTCTTTACAAGGAAGGCAGCGCCGCCACCAAGGCCGACCCGGCCCTGATGGACGCCGCCCGCGCCGAGCTCGCCAAGCTGCAGTCCGGCGACCCCGCGAACACCGCTCTCTGGAAAGAGATCGTCGAGGTCTCCAATGCCGCCTGCCAGCGCATCTACGACCAGTTCGGCCTCAAGACCGACGTCATCCTCGGCGAGTCCTTCTACCGCGATAAGGTCGTCCAGGTCTACGCCGAGCTCGCGAAGCACAAACTGGCCGAGGAGAGCGAAGGCGCCCTCGTGGTCTGGCATGACGAAGAACCGCGCTTCTCGCGCGATGCCGAGACGAAGATGCCGTTCATCGTCCGCAAGAAGGACGGCTCTTCGAATTACGCCTCCACCGACCTCGCGACGCTCCTGTATCGCGCCGAGCACTTCAAGGCCGACGAGATCGTCTACGTCACTGACGGACGTCAGCAGGACCACTTCCATCAGCTCTTCCTGACCGGCGGCAAGTGGTTCAAGGCTTCGGGTCGCAAGTTGCCGCGCCTCCGTCACGTCTGGTTCGGCACGATCCTCGGCGAGGACGGCAAGGCCATCAAGACCAAGTCCGGCGAGCCGGTGCGCCTGCAGGAACTCATCGACGAGGCCGAGCGCCTCGCCTTCGAAGCCGTCACCAGCAAGAACCCCGACCTGCCTGAAGCCGAACGTAAGGCCATCGGCAAGGCCATCGGCGTCGCCGCCATGCGTTACGCCGACCTATCCTCGAACCGCACGATGGACTACACCTTCTCGTGGGGCAAGCTGCTCGCCTTCGAAGGCAACACCGCGCCGTACCTCATGTACGCCGT
>JACCDK010164242.1_pt1 | contig 13514 bp, 12 predicted proteins | sample 7445871 | NCBI WGS metagenome assembly JACCDK01 (sample SAMN15323436, study PRJNA562643) | freshwater metagenome | isolation source: river surface water | place: USA:Blue River Watershed | collected 2017-08-15 | reverse complement strand
TGATGAGTATGGGGTGGTGCAAGGTTTGTTAACCCCGCGTGATTTATTGGAGGCCATTACCGGGGAATTGCAACCTTTGCAGGTGACCGACGCTTGGGCTACTGCGCAAGAAGATGGCTCTTGGTTACTGGATGGCTTGATGCCCATCAATGAGTTGAAGACCAGATTGGAAATTAAACAATTGCAAGGTGAAGAGCGAGGACTTTTCAATACTTTGGGGGGGTTTGTCATCGCTCAGTTGGGTTATTTACCCAAAAAAGGAGATATTCTCATCAGTGAGGGCTGGCATTTTGAGGTTATCTCATTGGAAGGTAAGCGGATTAATAAAGTAATTGCTAAATTCATTAAATAAAATCAATCTGTTATAAAAATAATTATTGATTTATTAATTTTTAGTATTAGAATGAATATATTCTTCGGAATCTTGCCATATATGCAAGCTTATTATCATTTAGAGAAATACCATGACGACATCCTACAAAGAATTATTGCAACAACGTGAAGCCTTGGAACAAGCCATCGCCAATGCCCGTGCTCATGAGCTCTCTGAAGCTGTTCGTCGCACTCGGGAACTGGTCGCAGAATTTGGTCTGACTGTTCAAGATGTTTTTCCCTCTGGACGCGGTAATTCCAAACCAAGTGGAAAAGCCACGACAGGTGCCAAAGTAGCCCCCAAATACCGTGACCCAGCTACGGGTCAAACTTGGACCGGCCGAGGTAAAGCCCCAAAATGGATCGATGGTCAAGATCGAGCCAAGTATTTAATTGCTTAATCTCAAAGAGTTAATCCACTAAAGACCGCTTTCAGCGGTCTTTTTTCATGGATTTCGAGGTTGTAGAATATGCTGTTAATTATTTGAAGTTTTTCGATTGTCTTCCCAAACCCTCCCCAAGCACGTAGGCATCATCATGGACGGAAATCGTCGATGGGCTAAAAAACGTTTATTGCCAGCTGCGCTAGGGCATGCTTCAGGTGCAAAACGGGTTCGAGCAGTTGTGGAGTCATGCATCCGAGCGCAAATTTCGCATCTCAGTCTTTTTGCATTCAGTACCGAAAATTGGCGTCGCCCGCAAGATGAAATTTCAGTATTGATGGGCTTGTTTGCCACCTATTTGCAAAAAGAAGTGGATGAAATGGAGGCGAATGGCGTGCGCTTGAAGGTCGTCGGCGACAAATCTAAATTCAGCCTTGAACTTCAAGATTTGATTCAACGTGCAGAAACGCAAACTCAGCACAATGACAAGCTCACTTTAAGGGTCGCAGCCAATTACGGGGGTCGCTGGGACATGGTGCAGGCGGCAAAGGCTTGGCAACTTCATCACCCAGATTTGAACTTTGCATCGCTGACCGAAGAGGGGCTCGCGGCTCATTTGAGTACTGCGGATGCACCTGAAATGGACTTGCTCATCCGAACTGGTGGAGAGTCTCGCATCAGCAACTTCATGCTTTGGCAGGCCGCTTACGCAGAGATGTTTTTCATTGATGTTTTGTGGCCAGATTTCTCGGTGAAGCAATTCAACGAAGCTTTGGCGTGGTTCTCCCAACGTGATCGCAGATTTGGGTCTGCCGCACCTTTTTAACCAGGCTTGGCGCTGACCGCAGTGGCGGCTGTTTGCCGCAATTTGTCTTTTTTACTGGGGCGTTTGCCTTTGACGCCACCGTTGCCAGGGCCTTGTTCTGGAACTGCCTGTGTTGCCTCGAATCCCTGAATGGTTTCCAGCTCGATTTTCACATGGTGTCTTTTTTCTATCAAATTCCAATGCTGAAGGGTTGCGGGACAAACAAAGCTGATGGCCAAACCTGCTTCACCCGCACGGCCCGTGCGGCCGATTCGATGTGTGTAGTCGACGGCCGACCTCGGCAGGTCATAGTTCACCACGGTGGGTAATTTTTCAATGTCCAGACCGCGTGCAGCCAGATCAGTTGCCAAGACGACGCTCACGCGATGCGCTTTGAAGTCGGCCAGCACTTGTTGACGTTTCCCTTGGCTCAGTTGACCATGAAAGGGCTCTGCAGCAATGCCAGCGACGCGCAACTTGGCGGCCACGGTGTCGCTGCTGTGTTGGGTGGCCACAAAAACCAACAGCTGTTTCAGAGGAACTGTTTTGATCAAGTGCTTCAACAATTGAGTACGTTGAGGGGTGTCGGTGTAAATGGCGCGTTGTTCAATGACGGCGGGTTGGGGTGTTTCGCCTTCAATGTGAATTTCAAGGGGGTGATGCAACAAACTTTGTGCCAAGGACTCGATGCGGCTGGGGCGCGTTGCCGACAAAAATAAATTCTGTCGTTTGCGTGGCAACTTCGCCAAAATGAGGCTTAACTCATCTTGAAAGCCCAGTTCCAATAACTTGTCAGCTTCATCCAAAACCAGAGTTTGAACGTGTGAAATTTTCAAAGCATTGTGATCCAGCAGGTCGAGCAGTCGGCCTGGCGTGGCAATCAAAATGTCAGTGCCACCTCGCAGACCCATCATTTGTGGGTTGATGGACACACCTCCAAAAACCACTGTGATTTTGCAAACTTTGCCCAAATGGGCCGACAAACTCATGAAAGTTTGTCCGACTTGAATGGCCAATTCTCGGGTCGGAACCAAAACCAAGGACTGAATTGTTCTTTGGCTGTTCCCCTCTTGGAGGCTTAGCGAAAGGCCAGATCGGATCAGCTTCTCTAACTGTGGCAAGGCATAGGCCACTGTTTTGCCAGAACCCGTGGGTGCAGTGACCCAAATGTCATGGCCTGCCATGGCAGCTGGAATCAATTCCTGTTGAACTTGGGTTGGCGCTGGATAGGCTTTGGGTTTCAGTGCGCGAAGCAGGTCGGGCGACAGGCCCAGTTCTTTAAATGACATAGGACCCAAGCATAAGTGCATATGGCTTGATATACCAGCAAGGCGTGGCAAAATCATGCCCCATGAATACACGCAAAGGCATTATTTTGGCGGGTGGGTCGGGTACCCGTCTTTATCCTGTGACACAAGCGGTCTCCAAGCAATTGATGCCGGTGTACGACAAGCCCATGGTTTATTACCCCTTAACAACCTTGATGTTGGCCGGCATCAAAGATGTGTTGTTGATCAGTACACCTCAAGATACGCCCCGATTTTCAGAATTGTTGGGCGATGGCAGTCAATGGGGAATGAACATTCAGTATGCGGTTCAGCCCAGTCCTGATGGTCTGGCGCAAGCTTTCATCATTGGGCGTGAATTTGTAGGTACCTCTCCCAGTGCTTTGGTCTTGGGAGACAATATTTTTTATGGTCACGACTTGGTCAAACTGATGCAGCGCGCTGATGCTCAAAGCAGCGGTGCCAGTGTATTTGCCTACCATGTCCACGATCCAGAGCGCTATGGTGTGGTGGCGTTTGACAGCCATCAGAAGGCCTTGAGCATTGAAGAGAAACCTTTGAAACCCAAGAGCAACTTCGCAGTGACTGGCTTGTATTTTTACGATTCACAAGTCTGCGACATCGCGGCCAATATCCAGCCCTCCGCTCGAGGCGAACTGGAAATCACCGATGTGAACCGGTGGTACCTGGACCATCAGCAACTCCATGTTGAAATCATGGGCCGTGGATATGCCTGGTTGGACACAGGTACGCATGACAGTTTGCTAGAAGCCGCCGGCTTCATTGCAACACTTCAAAAGCGTCAAGGGTTGATGGTTGCTTGTCCTGAAGAAATTGCATTTGCCCAACAATGGATTGATGCCTCTCAACTTCAGAAATTGGCGGCGCCTTTGGCAAAAAACAGTTACGGTCAGTACCTGTTGAATTTGTTAAAGGCGAATTGATGCCCTATACCGTCACGCCAACGAATTTGCAGGAAGTTTTGATATTGCAACCGCAAGTCTTTGGGGACGCGCGGGGCTTCTTCTTTGAAAGTTTCAATGCACGTGATTTTGAAAAAGTCACAGGTCTGAATGTTCAGTTTGTTCAAGATAATCACAGCCGATCGGCCCGAGGTGTGTTGCGTGGGTTGCATTATCAAATTGAACATGCGCAAGGCAAACTTGTGCGCGTCACCCAAGGTGAAGTTTTTGATGTTGCGGTTGACATGCGCAAGTCTTCCGCGACTTTTGGGCAATGGACCAGCTGTCATTTAAGTGCTGCGAACGCCAAGCAAATGTGGGTGCCGCCCGGATTCGCACACGGCTTCTTGGTGCTCAGTGAGTCGGCCGAGTTTTTGTACAAAACCACGGATTACTGGTATCCAGAGCATGAGCGTAGCCTGCTGTGGAGTGACCCCGCGCTTGGCATTGAATGGCCTTTGCCAGAGGGACTTCAAACGCCTTTGTTGGCCACGAAAGATGCGGCAGCAGTGCCGCTGTCGCAAGCGCAAACCTACTGAAGCCAGCCCATGACTTCAGTGCCTCGTTATTTGAGAGGCGGAAGCGCGTAGGCCTTGATGGCGCTGAGTTGACCCAGCGTTAATCGGTTGCCATGTTGGCTGACCACCGCGGCGGCAGCATGATTACCGAGCGCGGCAGCTTGATGGGGGGCATAACCTCTCGTGAGGGCATAAAGGAATGCACCAGCAAACATGTCACCAGCGCCGTTGGTGTCAATGGCTTTGACTTTTTCAGCAGGTACAAGCCACGACTGATCGGCCGTCAATACTTCAGAACCCTCAGGGCCTCGCGTGAGACAAACTGTTTTGGCCAATTTTTTCAATGCGCTTCGAACCACCTCTAGGTCTCCGGTGCCGCACCAGACCTGCGCTTCTTCTTGGTTGCAGAACAAGTAATCAACACCGTCACCCAACATCGCGTCTAAACCAGCTTTGCAAAACTGAATCATGCTGACATCGCTGAGGGTGAGCGCCAAAGCCACGCCGGCTTCACGCGCCAACTGTCGCCCTTCCAAGGCAGCCTTCAAGCCAGTAGGTGATGCAGCCAAATAGCCTTCCATGTAATAAATCTTGGATTTGGCAATGTCTTGTGCATGCAAGGCGCTAGGGTCTAATTCTGCTGAAACGCCTAGAAATGTGCACATGCTCCTTTCAGCATCGGGTGTCACCAAGACCATGCAACTTCCGGTTTGTCCCTCGGATGCACGCGTGTGTGTGAGGTTGGTGTCAACGCCTTGAGCTTGAAGGTCTTTGACGTAAAAGTCGCCCAGTTGGTCGTGAGCAACTTTGCAGGAATAGAAAGCTTTGCCGCCCAATTGTGCCAAGGCGACCACCGTGTTGCCTGCAGAACCGCCGCCGGTTTGCCTTGGCTGAAGGTGGTTGACGTGGTTCAACAGTTCTGCGCGACGAGGGGTGTCAATCAGTGTCATGTGACGCTTGCTGATGCCCATTTTTTGAAGCAAAGCGTCTGAAACCTCGTATTCGGAGTCGACCAAGGCGTTGCCAATGGCGTAGAGATCGTAATGGGACATGAGAAGGCTTAGATCTAAATCAAGAAATGAATGAGTTTAATGCCTTTGGTGGCATGCGCATCGTTAAAATAGAGCCTTGGGTTCGCAGACCCACTATGTGCGGACAGGCTGATGTGCTTGTCCTTTTATGACTTATTTTATGGACCCAGCCTGCGATGAAACGCGATTACTTTTCTCACGCTTCGAAGGAAGCCCATCGAAAAAACCAAGAAAACGCTGCACAACGGTGCATTGCCCTCGTTGATGCGCGCTATCTGGCATGGCTGGCACAGCATGCCCAAACAAAATCCAAGCACGAAAGCGTCAACAGGCAAGGGTTGTCTCAATTTTTGGGTGATGCATTGTCACAAGCAGGCATGGACCTGGAAGTCCAAAGAATTTACTGGTACTCTGAAGACCCTGAAACATTGGATGTTGATGGCCAGATTGTTCGCAGAGTTTTGTCGCATGACGAGGATGGCGGCGTCTCACTGCTGAAAAGCATTGGTCAAGATTTAAGTCGTCTGGCAGAGCACAGCGCATGCGGACATGTGCTGTTGGCGTCAGACGACGAGCGCTTGTTGACTGTGATTGACAACGCACAGTTGACAGGAATGTCTGTCCACATTCTGGCAGATGATGCGGCGCGCAACATGCCTAAATTGCACCAAACTGACCCAGGTTGGGGACGCTTGCTGTCTCAAGCTGACCGCCGCGTTGTGGTGCAACCCAAAGCACTTGCAGAAATTCTCCAGAGCGTGACAGCCCGGGAAGTCAATGCAACGCCTGAAGATCCAGAAATCATTCGCCAAACCATGACCGAGGTGATTCAGGCTTGGTGGGCAGAAGAACCAGAAGACAAACGGGAAGAGCTGCGCGACGAACTGCACATCAATCGAGGAATTCCGCAAGAGGTTGACCGCCAATTGCTGCTCCGCATGCGCCACCGTTTGACGCGTGCCCTGTCCTTGCCTGAGAAAAAAATGTTGCGTGAAATTTTCAGAGCCGTTGCTTTTGAAACCCTTTCGGCAGATTCATTGCAAATGCCCGGTACGCAACCAGCCGTTCCATCGATGGAAGAGCCTCATTGAAAGGGCAGAAAAGGAGTTGCCATGCGGTACAGCGTCTTAGGCATTGCATTGCTCATCTGTGGATGGTTGCCCGCGACCTTGAACGCCGCAGAAGAGCACCCCCACATTGCAGCCGAATTGTTGCCAATGTCATTGCAAACCAGTTGGAACGCCAACAAGCCAAATTTAGGAAAGTTTGGACAATGTGCAGCTGCTTTTGACAGTCGAACGGATGACAGCAAAATGGCATTTGCATGTTCTATTTATGTCAAATTGTCTGCGGTGGCCCAGCGCAAAGCCATTCAACATTGTGACGAACAGCGGGAAGCCCGTCACATCAAGGCGCCATGCCAATTGATTGGCAACTGAGTCATCTGACTCAAAATCTGCAGCGCATGCGCTGCAGATTTTCTAGGTTGACGCTTTATTTTTTGGGCAAGGTGCCACCACTCTTCACACACTCGTCCAATGTTTTGAAGGGCGTGAATTTCTGAGTTTTTTCGTAGCTGGCGCTGCTTTTGTCATGGCAGATGCCGCTGTCTGATTTTTTGACAATGACTTCGGCAACGGCTGCATTGGCAGGTGCGCGACCCCCACTTTTCAGACAAGCTTCCATGGTTGGAAAGGCTTCGAATTTTTTTGTGGTGCCATAACTGGTGCTGGCTTTGTCATGGCAAATGCCAGCATCTGATTTTTTGACGGCAGGATCTGCTGCTTGCGCAAATACTGCACTGGCACTGAACAGCATCAGGCAAGAGGCGATCAATGTGAGGATTGAACGAGTTTTCATTGAAGTCTCCTAGGTTTGAAGGTGCAAATCGGTGAAGGTGTGCATTGAATTGCAAGCACTTTTCAAGATTCGCATGCTAGCGCATCTCGCTAAGTTTGCTTAGTTTTGCGTTGTTTTTTCGAGTCGACTGACGTCAAAACCCATCAATGACAGCCTTTGCGTGAGCGCCTTGTAGGACGCTTCTGAAATTTGAGGGGTGCGCGACAAGATCCAGAGGTATTTTTTGCTGGGATCGCCCACTGCGGCCAGTTGGTACTGTGGGTCTAAATCCAGCACCCAGTAATCTCCCCAGACGATGGGGAGCCAACCTAACCAACTTGGCGCAAAACGCACTTCGAGCTGCGCTGGCTGCCCATTGGCACGGGGTCTGGCCATTCCCAAAGCTTGGATCATTTCGCCATGGGCTGTTTGGCATTGGTTGAGAACTTGAATTTGAACTGGGTTGATCAGTTGGTAAGTCGCTTGGGTGTTTTGAGCGCAGTTGCGTTGAAACCAATTGGGTAATTTGGCTATTTCGTACCAACGGCCCATGTATGGAGTGATGTCGAATGGTTCAATCGATTTCACCTGCGTTGCCTGCGTTGCAAGGGGTGCGAATAAACTCAGACCGATCAAGCAAAAGCAGAAATGCTTGAGGAAAAATTCACCGAGTCGTTCAATCACATCCAAGCTCCAACGCCATTGGGTTAAAAAGTTGACGATAAAAAATTAGGCATGGCATCGCCTAATTGCACCAAAGCTTTGGGTCCTTCGTGCAAAGTACCATCCCAGACCAACCAGCCGTACAAAGCAGCCATGTTCATGCCAGTTGCAGCCTGGCCGGGTAAACCCACACGCTCTGCACCTCTGCGTGCACCGTCAATGAGCCAAGCAGGAAGACTTCGGTGGTAGGGGTTGCGCATGACTTCGCCGATGTGCATGGCAGTCGCCGTCATCATTTGACCCACTTCCGTGGGACTCAAGGCCAGCATGAGTCGAGGCGAGAGTTGCGTATTCCAATATTCAGACAACAGCAAGTGACATCGTTCGGTGAGTTTTGCCAGAGGCAAAGCTTGCATCAACAAATGATAGGTTGCGCAGTGGGTGGTGTGACCATCCAGGGCATGTGGAACAATGATCATGCGTGGCTTGAAGATTTGAAGTTGAGTTGCCAGCTCAGTCACGCTGCTTAACCACTGCGGACTTTGCGCCTCAAATGCGTCAAGCGTGATGTTCTCAAAAGCTTGTTCTTGAATTCCCAAGGGGCTGGCCAATTCAAATCCCAAATAATTGCAAGCGGCTTGGGCTTCATGCCATCGCGCTTGCTTGCGATCCTTTCGACTGCCCAGCGTGATGGCCAGGTTGACCACGCGCCAACCTTCTTGGTGGCGCATTCGAATTGCCAAGCCACCCACCAGAGATTCGTCATCGGGGTGCGGGGCACAAATCAGGCAGCAAGGTGCGTCGTTGGCGGCGGGTTGCGAAGAAATGGGCGTGAGGGCAAGACTCGGTTCAGGCGAGCTCAATGCATTTTGGTAGGCATTGACCATTTCATCAAAGGGTGTGCTCATGCGGATGGTTCGTTCAAGTTCGCGAAGAATCTTTGCTGCTTGTCATCGTCAAATTGATTTGGATGATTTTCTGAGTGCCATTATGATGAAACATATCTTAACTGAGAGAGTTGGTATGACATTGATGACCCCTGTTCGCAGTTTGTTTGCAGCCGCCGCGTGCATCTTGAGCATTTATTCACCCCATGCCCATGCACAAGAGCAGCAATTGAACATTCTGTGTTCTGTGCAATCTGATTGGTGTAATTTAATTCAAGTGACTTTCCCAAGGGTGACGGGCATCAAAGTGAACATTTTGCAGCGCAGTACGGGGGAGGCATTGGCCCAAGTGAATGCTGAAAAAGCCAACCCGAAAATTGACATTTGGTTTGGGGGCACAGGCGATCCTCATTTGGCCGCTGCGCAGTTGGATTTAACGGCGGTCTATCAATCGCCTGCCTTGGCCCAATTGCATCCTTGGGCCAAGGCGCAATATGAGCAATCGGGCGGAAAGTCTGTCGGTTTGTACCTGGGTCCTTTGGGCATTTTTTACAACAAAGAAGTTCTGTCCAAACGCAAGTTACCCACACCCACTTCTTGGGCTGATTTACTCAAACCAGAATACAAGGGCGAAATTCAAATGGCCAATCCGGGTTCAAGTGGTGCCGCCTACACGGCCTTGGCCACTTTGGTCCAATTGATGGGCGAGTCACAAGCTTGGGACTATTTGTCCAAATTGCATCGCAACATGAGTTCCTACCCCCGTTCAGGCGAAGCACCTATCAAGGCGGTATCGCGCGGAGAAGCGGCCCTAGCGATCGGTTTCATTGCCCTGGCGCCTGGCGAAAAGGCTGCAGGTTTCCCCATTGAAGCTTTCACACCTGCCGAAGGAACTGGTGCAGAGATTGGTAGCATGTCCATCATCAAAGGAGCGCCTCATTTGGAGGCGGCCAAACGCTTCTATGAATGGGCGTTGACACCTCAGGCGCAACAATTTGCATTTGCGGCCAGAGGCTTTCAAGTGCCTTCTAACATGTCAACTGTCGTTGATCCACGTGTGCCTGATGTTAAAAAAATCAAGCTCATCAAGTACGACTACAACAAATATGGACAAGCGGCTGAACGCAAACGTTTGATCCAACTGTGGGAAGACAAAATCAAATCTTTACCGCAATGAAAAAAGGGACTCATTGAGTCCCTTATTGTTGAGGCATGAAAGATTACGCCTCGAGGTGATAGCGCGTGACTCGCTCGACCTCATTTTTAGACCCCAAAATGACACTGACACGTTCGTGCAGTTGTTGTGGTTGGAGGTCTAGAATTCTCTCGCGGCCGTTGGTCGATGCACCGCCAGCTTGTTCGATGAGCCAGCTCATGGGGTTGGCTTCGTACATCAAACGCAGCTTGCCTGCCTTGTGGGGTTCGCGCTTGTCCCAAGGGTACATGAAAATACCGCCGCGCGTCAGAATTCGGTGAACATCGGCCACCATGCTCGCAATCCATCGCATGTTGAAGTCTTTGCCGCGGACACCCTCTTTGCCTTGCAAGCACTCGTCTACATACCGCTTGACAGGGGCATCCCAGTGGCGCATGTTGCTCATGTTGATGGCGAATTCTTTGGTGTCTTCGGGGACACGAACGTTTTCTTGCGTGAGGACAAACGAGCCTTGCTCGCGGTCCAAGGTGAACATGGCTACACCGTCTCCCACGGTGAGAACCAAGGTGGTCTGCGGGCCGTAGATGCAGTAGCCCGCAGCCACTTGTTGGTGGCCGGGTTGCAGGAAGTCTGCTTCGCTGAGGGCTTGCTGACCTTCTGCTTTTTTAAGCACGCTGAAGATGGTGCCAATGCTCACATTGACATCAATGTTGCTGGAGCCGTCCAAAGGGTCAAACATCAACAGGTATTCACCTTGTGGATAACGGTTGGGGACCAAGTGGATGGTTTCCATTTCTTCCGATGCCATGGCAGCCAAATGACCACCCCATTCATTGGCTTCAATCAAAACCTCATTCGCAATGATGTCCAGCTTTTTCTGAATTTCACCCTGAACGTTTTCGACATCCGCGCTGCCTAAGACGCCACCCAAGGCGCCTTTGTTGACCGCGTGGCTGATGCTTTTGCAGGCACGTGCAACCACTTCCAGCAAGAGACGCAATTGCGACGGGATATGGCCCTTGCTGCGTTGTTGTTCAACCAAATACCGCGACAGTGAAATTTTTTGGGACATGGACATGACTCCGGGGGAAGGGTGTTATTCAGTCAAAGCGCGGGTGACAACTTCACGCACATCGTCACTCAGGTCGGGCTTGGCAGCAACGCGTTCGATGGCGGCTTTGGCTGCTTTTCTGTAGGGTTCAGCCAATTTTCTCCAACGGTCCATGGCCCGCGCCAAACGCGCAGCAACTTGTGGATTGATGGCATCCAATTCCATGACACGTTCGCTCCAGAAGACATAGCCGGCTGCATCGGTGCGATGGAAGCCACCAGGATTGCCACTGCAATAACTGAAGATCAAACTGCGTGCGCGGTTGGGGTTGTGCAAGTTGAAGTCTGGATGCTGCATGAGTTGGCGTACGATGGGCAAAATGTTGCCGCCTCGGTCGGGTGTGCTGGCCTGCAATGCGAACCATTTGTCGACGACCAAATCTTCAGTTTTGAACAGATCATGAAATTGCGCCAAGGCAGACGAAGCCCATTCATGACCGCTACCAACAAGTGCCAACAAAGCGTTAAAGCGGTCTGTCATGTTGTGCGCATTCTTGAACGCTTGGACGGCTTTACCTGGCCAAACCGAGGTGCCCTGATGCTGTGCAACCAAGCACAACATCTGAAGGGCCAAGCCGTTGAGTGCACGTTTGCCACTGGAAAGGGCATCAGGTGAGTAAGCACCCAGAACGCGGTTTTGTTCGTAGCAAGTTTCCCATTGTTCAAACAAACTGGTGGCCAATTGCAATTTCATGGCCTCACGAACAGCGTGAACGTATTGCGGATCAACCGATTCCAATTGTTCAGAAATGTATGTTTCTGAGGGCAGAGTCAGTACCAATTCTTTGAAGGCGGCGTCTAATTCTGGATGCTGGAGAACGCTGCGCATGGCAGCAATGAAATCTTCGTCCAGCACCTTCTCTGAGTCAGGATTGCCGTTGCTGCGAATGAATCGAAGCGCTGCCTGAACCGCCAAGCGTTGTCCCGCTTCCCAGCGGTTGAATGCATCAGGGTCATGTGCCAGAAGGGTGAGCCATTGTGCGTCAGACAGCGCGCAGTCGAGATTGACTGGGGCACTGAAGTTGCGAAGCAGGGAAGGTGTTGGCGCGCTGGCAATGTTTTCAAAAACAAAGGTTTGTGAAGCTTGGTTCAGAACCAGGGTTTTGCTTTGATTGGCCGTATTCAATTCGCCTTGCAATTGCACATGGAAGGGTTGACCTGTTTCGCTCAAAAGGCCCACAGTGACTGGAATGACAAAAGGTTCTTTGACAGCTTGGTCTGGCGTAGGTGCGCAGCTTTGAGAAAGCGTCAAGGTGAAAGTCTTCGCTTCACTGTCGTAGGAGCTGCTGGCGTGAACACGCGGCGTACCGGCTTGGCTGTACCAGCGTTTGAACTGTGTCAGTTGTTTCGCCAAGGGTGAATCAGGGTTGGCATCTGCGATGGCCTGCGCAAAGTCGTCGCAGGTGACCGCCTGACCATCGTGGCGTTCAAAATACAAGCGCATGCCTTTGGCAAAGCCTTGTTTGCCTTCTTCATCACCTGGTGCGCTGAGCAGGGTTTGCATCATGCGAACCACCTCGGCACCTTTTTCGTAAATGGTCACGGTGTAAAAATTGTTGATTTCGACGTAGGCGTCTGGCCGGACGGGGTGAGCCATAGGACCCGCATCCTCTGGAAATTGAACCGTCCGCAAGACTCGCACATCTTCAATGCGCTTGACGGCGCGGGCGCTGGCCATGCCTGCCATGTCACGGCTGAATTCCTGATCGCGGAAAACAGTCAAGCCTTCTTTGAGCGAGAGCTGGAACCAGTCTTGGCACGTGATCCGATTGCCAGTCCAGTTGTGAAAATACTCATGACCCACAACGCTCTCGATGCCCGCAAAATCAGCATCCGTCGCGGTGGCAGGACTGGCTAACACATATTTGGTGTTGAAAATGTTCAAGCCTTTGTTTTCCATTGCGCCCATGTTGAAGTCACTGGTGGCCACAATCATGAAGCGCTCTAAATCGAGGGGCAAACCAAAACGCGCCTCATCCCAAGCCACACTGGCCATCAATGAGTTCATGGCGTGTTCGGTCTTGTCCAAGTCGCCAGGGCGAACGAACACTTGCAACAAGTGCTCCTTGCCCGAGCGCGACACGATGCGTTGTTCTCGGGCGACCAATTTGCCTGCAACCAAGGCAAACAAGTAGCAAGGCTTTTTGTGCGGGTCAATCCATTTGGCAAAGTGACGACCGTCTTCCAATTTGCCTTGTTCGACCAAGTTGCCGTTGGACAGCAACACAGGGTATTGTTGAGCGTCGGCACGCAGTGTGACGGTGTAGTTGGCCATCACATCCGGTCTGTCGAGAAAGTAGGTGATACGTCGAAAGCCTTCGGCTTCACATTGCGTGAAGAATGAATCACGGCTGACATAAAGGCCAGACAGTTGGGTGTTTTTAAGCGGATTGCAAGTGGTGAAAATTTCCAAGTCAAAAGCGTCGTGGCCTTCGGGTAAATTTTCAAGGACCAGCTGGTTGCCGTCCATTTTGAAGGAGGTACCTCCGCCATTGACCATGA
>JACCDK010045706.1_pt1 | contig 13520 bp, 12 predicted proteins | sample 7445871 | NCBI WGS metagenome assembly JACCDK01 (sample SAMN15323436, study PRJNA562643) | freshwater metagenome | isolation source: river surface water | place: USA:Blue River Watershed | collected 2017-08-15 | reverse complement strand
TATGCCATCAGTGATGTATATGTGATGCCTTCGGTTTCTGAACCCTTCGGCATCGCACCATTGGAAGCGGTACGACACAATACGCCGGTGATTATTTCCAAGCAATCTGGGGTGGCAGAAGTGTTGAACAATGCCATCAAAATTGATTTTTGGGATGTAGACGCGATGGCTGATGCCATTTTTGGATTGCTGCACTATCAAAGTATCGCTCGAATGTTTACCGAGTTAGGAGCAGATGAATTGAAAAAATTGAAATGGGAGCATGTAGCTGCCAAACTTGTAACAGTCTATGAAAAACTTTTAGCCCAACGCGCATGAGAACCGTATGTTTTTATTTCCAGGTCCATCAACCCTTCCGGCTTAAGCCTTACCGTTTTTTTGACATCGGGGAGGACCACTACTATTGGAACGATTACCTCAATCGAAACGTCATTCGAAAAGTAGCACAGAAATGCTACCTCCCGATGAATTCCCTGTTGTTGGAACTCATTCAACGCTATGAGGGCAGATTCAAGGTGGCATTTTCCATCTCCGGCACCTTCTTGGACCAGATGGAAGCCTATGCCCCCGATGTGCTGGAAAGCTTCCAACGCTTGGTGGCCACAGGGCATGTGGAACTACTCAATGAAACCTATTCTCACTCCCTCGCGGCGCTAAAAAGCAAGGAGGAGTTTGCTTCACTAGTTCACAAACATCAAGAAAGAATTAAGACCCTCTTTAATGGCTACAGCCCAAGTGTCTTCAGGAATACCGAATTGATTTATTCAGATCAGATCGGAAAAATGGTGGCAGAGCTAGGTTTCCAAGGAGTCCTAACCGAAGGCGCCAAGCATGTTTTGGGATGGAAAAGTCCCAACTACGTCTATTCCAATGCTCAAAACTCCAACCTGAAAGTGCTGTTGAAAAATTTCAGACTGTCAGATGACATCGCCTTCCGATTTGGTGATAAAACCTGGGGAGACTTTCCACTCAGCACGGACAAGTTTGTGTCTTGGCTCAATGCCCTTCCCAAGGAAGAGCCTGTGGTCAACCTATTCATGGATTACGAAACTTTTGGGGAGCATCAGTGGGCAGAAACTGGAATTTTTGACTTTATGCGTCACCTCCCAGAGACTGTATTTACGCAATCCAACTTCACCTTTTCCACCCCATCTGAAGTGTTAGCAGCGCTACCTGCTGTAGGAAGCATTCATGTGCCTACCCCAATTTCTTGGGCGGATGAGGAGCGTGACCTTACTGCCTGGTTAGGAAATGACATGCAGGATGAGGCTTTTGATCGGTTGTATGAACTGGAAAAGAAAATTCGAAAAATTCAAGATCCAGATCTACTTCGCGATTGGGAATACCTACAGACTTCCGATCACTTTTATTACATCTGTACCAAGTTCTTCTCAGATGGGTCGGTGCATGAGTATTTCAGCCCTTACGATACGCCTTACGACGCATTTATCAACTACATGAATGTCTTAAGTGACTTTATCCTTCGGGTAGAGGCACACCAAAAAAACCTCGCTTAAGGGAGGTTTAAGAGGGAGGAATGATAGAAAGATTTTTGGGTTTTTTATTTCAAATCGGAGTTTTGACCAAGCAATCAATAACTCTCTGAAGAGCTTGGGAAATCTTTTGACTTTACGTCGGCAATGTAGCTTTGAAATGCCTCGGTCATGATTTTTTGCAAATCGGCATAGCGTCTCAAAAACCGTGGCTTAAATTCTTGGGTGATTCCCAACATATCATGCATCACGAGTACCTGACCATCTACATCGCCTCCAGCACCGATGCCGATGACAGGAATAGTGAGTGCTTCTGCTACTCGCTTGCCCAAGGCAGCAGGAATTTTTTCCAAAACTAGGGCAAAGCAACCGCAAGCCTCTAGGAGCTTGGCATCTTCAATCAATTTTTCTGCTTCCTCCTCTTCTCGAGCGCGGACAGTGTAGGTCCCAAACTTGTAGATGGACTGGGGAGTCAGGCCCAAGTGCCCCATAACAGGCACACCAGCGCTCAATATGCGCAAGACAGATTCCTTAATCTCAGCTCCACCCTCCACTTTGACGGCATGAGCTCCAGACTCCTTCATGATTCGGATGGCCGAACGCAAGGCCTCCGAACTATTGCCTTGGTAGTTACCAAAAGGAATATCCACTACTACAAAAGCGCGTTTTACCGCGCGAACCACTGCAGAAGCATGGTAGATCATTTGATCCAGGGTGATCGGAAGGGTTGTCTCGTGGCCTGCCATCACATTGGACGCCGAATCCCCCACAAGAATGATGTCCATCCCTGCTTCATCCACAATTCTGGCCATGGAAAAATCATAGGCTGTCAACATGGAAATTTTTTCTCCACGAAGCTTCATTTCCTGAAGCGTATGTGTAGTAATGCGCTTCACAGAAGCAGCGGAATGAATAGACATGGAGACTTAGAGAAGGTGAACGGAATAGTTGTTTTCGGAAAAATCCACCCGAATGTGTTCGTTGAAGGTGGTCGCTAATTCAAAACCCGTATAATCGGGCTTCACGGGAAAAAGGCCATGGCTACGGTTGACCAATACGGCTATTTCCATTTTTTCTACTTCTTGCGCCAAAAAAGGCTTCAGGGCATAGACTAAGGTTTTGCCCGTATTGAGAACATCGTCCACCAAGAGGATGGTCTTGCCTGCTAAGGCAATTGGCGCAGAGAGCTGTACCTCAGAAGTGGAAACAGCCTGCTTATCCAAAAGCACTTCCACTTCCTCCACCTGGATGGGGGAAATTTTCCGTAACTCCGTCGCCAGCAAGTGACCCAAAGTAGTGCCCATACCGGTAATTCCTGCTACTACAATTCCAGCAGAAGCATGGAGATTTCGCTCATAGATTTCAAAGGCCATTCGGGTGATCTTCTGCCCTACTTGCTTATGGTTCAGTACTTCGCTCATGGAATGAAATTTAGAAGAGGAAAATTAGGCCAATTTGCCCTAGATTCAAAACACTTTATCTATGACTATCCTCCTCGCTCAGGATATTCAGGTAACTCTGGTACCGGTAGGGATGAATATATCCTTCGTTTAGTTTAGCAAGAACAACACAACCTGGCTCGTTGACATGGGTGCAATTGTTGTATTTACACTGCCCCAGGTACTGCCGCATCTCTGGGAAAAAGTGGGAGAGTTCTTCCTCTGCCACATCCAAAATGCCAAACTCTTTGATCCCAGGCGTATCGATGAGGTCTCCTGATCCGGGTAAGAAAAATAGTTCCGCAAATGTGGTCGTATGCACCCCTTTGGCACTGTAATCAGATACCTCCTTGGTTTCCTGCTTTGCATGAGGGAGCAGCGCATTGAGCAAGGTACTCTTTCCCACACCCGAATGCCCTGAAATTAGGTTGGATTTCCCCTGAATATAGGGTAGCAGCTTGGAGTCAAGATCCTGATCCTCCAAAGCAGAAACCTCTACCACCGGATAACCAAGTGGCACATAAATCTCATGAATATCTTGGAGCCAATCTTTTTCATCTTCTCCTTCCAACTGATCCATCTTATTGACGACAAGCAGGGTTGGGATGCCATAACTCTCCGTAGCCACCAAAAACCGATCAATAAAGCCTAGCGAGGTTCTTGGCTTCTTCATCGTAATCACCAAAATCGCCTGATCAATATTGCTCGCGATGATGTGTGAAAAATGCTGCTTTCGCGTAGATTTTCGAATGACATAATTGTCCCGAGGAAAAATTTCATGAATCACCGCCGACTCCTGTCCCTCCTCCTTTTCCAATGATACCCAATCGCCAACAGCAATCGGGTTGGTCAGTTTGAGCTCATCCTGCTTAAATTTTCCTTTCAGGCGCGCAGAAAGGATCCCCAGATCGGTATGAACCAGGTACCAACTCCCCGTAGATTTGATGACTCTTCCTTTCATTTGGCAGTTCTACTTAGGTGTTCGGTAATTCGAGTGGCAGCACCCAGGTTTGCCTTGACCCAGTTTTGGGAAGCGGCTACGGATTGTGAATAAAATTCTGATTGCTCCAGCTTTGCCACTACTTCTTGAAGTTCTTGTGCGTTCGCTACCGTGAAGCCACATCCCTCTACCTGGCTTTGTGCAGCTTCAGGAAATTTGGAAGCACGTCTTAGCTTTCCAAAAATCACCGGAACTCCAAATCCCAAAGGCTCCAAAATATTATGAAGACCCTTGCCGAAGGCACCGCCCACGTACGCAATATGGGCAAATTGGTACAAGGAAGAAAGCATTCCGATGTTGTCAATAAATAGGATTCGATGGGATTGCTCCTCTTTCCACTGGGAATATTTTTGAAACGGGACTCCAAGCGTAGTTGCCCATCGGTCAATCACCACTACGTCTATTGCATGGGGTGCTATGATCCATAGCCAATCTGGTTTGGATTGGATCAAGGGAATAAGCAGATTCATGTCTTCCTCCCATGCTGATCCGATGACAACCGTAGGCCGATCCTGGATCCAATTTTTAATTGCCGGAAAATCCAATGGTTGGGCAGCAGTAGCAGCTACACGATCAAATCGTGTATCTCCAGTTAGGCTAGCCTTGGTGATTTTGAGTGAAGTCAGGAGCTGAATGCTGGCTTCATTTTGGGTAAAAATCCAGTCCATTTGCGCTAGCATCCTGCGGAAGAATTTGCCATACCAGGCAAAATAGGATTGCTCAGGCCGAAAGGAAGCTGCAATCAAATACATGGGAATGTCGCGCTTTTTTAGCGCTTGCAGGTGGTGGTACCAAAGGTCATACTTCACAAAGATACTTTGACTGGGCTGTAGGATCTCCACAAAACGCTCCGCCCAAGACTTACGATCGAGAGGAAGGTAAGTAATGTAATCCACACCAGACTGCGACCTCCTGCTTGTGGGTTCGTACCCAGAGGGGCTAAAAAAACTAACTACAACCCAAGTTTTAGGTTCCTTGGCCTTAAGTGCGGCAATGACCGGTTTTGCTTGTTCGTATTCGCCTAGGGAGGCCACATGAAACCAGGTCAAGGGGCCTGGGTGGGCAGTTCGAAAGTCAGCAAGTTTTGAAAACAAATCGCTGCGCTGCGCTAAAAAATGCCTGATTTTTGGCACAAAAACGCCAAGGATTGGTAAAATCCTGGTGCTTAACTCCATCAACAAGGTATACACGGCGTTCATCCTTCAAAAGTAGGCAATCCCTTAGATTTCTATATTTTTTTTAGCTTTTGCTTGGATGAATTAGTCGATGGTCTTTTTTTTACAGTTTGATGCCTTGCAAAAGGCTCATCACCAACCCTATAGATTGAAAGTGAATCCAATTTTGTTTGGAATTGCTTTCATTTACCTAAGAAATGATTAAAGTTTTGTTTGTGTGTTTGGGCAATATCTGCCGGTCTCCCCTAGCGGAAGGGATTTTTAATGCCAAGGTAAAATCTATGGGATTGGAAAAACACCTGCAATCGGATAGCGCGGGCACTTCGGATTACCATATTGGAGAACTTCCAGACGAACGTACGCTTCGTTGCGCCAAAGAGAAAGGCATTCCTATCCAGCATAGAGGAAGACAGGTTCACCGTACAGATTTCAGGGATTTTACCTATATCGTGGCGATGGATGAACACAATCTAAAAAATTTAAATCAGCTGAAAAAAAAACTCCCCACTCAACCAAGGAAGTTTACCTCATGCGCAACTTTGTCCCTGGGAGTATGGGTCTCCCTGTACCAGACCCCTATTATGGAGGTGAAAAGGAATTTGAGGAAGTATACCGTATTCTAGACGAAGCACTTGATGAATTTCTCAACCATTTGAAGAAGGTACATCCGGTGCTAGTCGAAAAAAGGGAGCAAGTGTTGTAATTATTGACACATGCTCAACACTCCAATTTATAGCACCTAACCTTCCTTGTTTCTCAGCTTCCATTAGCCAGAAATTTTTACTTTTTGCCCAGTTTTCACCGCCTCATAGATGGCATCTACGATATGCATGTCCTTCAATCCTTCTTCTCCATCAACTGGGATTAGCGGTTGCTTGCCATCCAAGATAATCGCTGCCATTTCATCCATTTGGGTGGTTTGATGAGTCACATGGCTATGCTCGAGTGGACCAGAATGAGTCCTAGCCTTGATGGGACCGTAGCCTGTGGAAGGCTGCATTTCTGCAAAACCTTTAGTCCCGCTGAGAAAAAATTTATCCAAGTAATTCAGGGAATAGGTAGATAAGCAAGAGGCAGTAGCACCTGAAGGGAAGCCCATCTGAAAGGTGATGGTCTCGTCAATACCTTCCCCAAATTTGATTGGATCAGTTTTCGTTTCCTGTGCAGTCACCCAAATCGGATCCTCCCCAAGTAAGTAGCGGGCTCCATTGATGGAATAGATGCCTATATCCATCATCGCTCCACCACCAGAGAGTGCCTTTTTGAGCCTCCATTGGGAAGGGTCTCCAATTATAAATCCACTTAGGCCTTTAAAAAATAGTGTTTTGCCAAATTCACCAGCACGCTGTCGTTTGACAATGTCTAGGGTATTGGCCTCAAAGTGCATGCGGTAGCCAATCAAGAGCTGCACCCCCGCTGCTTTACACGCTGCAATCATTTCCTGCCCCTCTTGGGCGTTGACAGCCATGGGCTTTTCACAGATCACGTGCTTGCCCGCCTTAGCCAATAATAGGGTATGCTCCTTGTGCAAGGCATTGGGAGTAATCACGTAGACGGCATCGATGTCTTTGTTGTTTTTAATTTCATCTACATTGGTGTAGGAGTAGCAATTTTGTGCAGGAAGCCCATATTTTTCCTTCCACTGTTCTATTTTGGATGGGGTGCCGCTGATGACGCCTACTAATTTTGCTCTTGAGCAATCCTTCATCGCTTCGGCCACACGGGAGGCATAACTTCCTAGACCCATGAGGGCTACGCGCAATACCTTTGGCTCTTGTTGACCCAATGCCCGGGCAATGCTGTCAGAATAAGGAAGACTGAGTGCGAGCGTGGTAAGGCCAGCTTGATGGAGAAAACGTCGGCGTGTGGACATGAGTATCAGGGATTTATTTACTAAAAGTTAGCAAAACCCGCCGGCAAGTGAAGCCAAAACCTACTTTTTTCTTCGAACGGCCTGATAGGTGGTTCGGGTGGTTTGTTCCAAAAGGACGGCATATCCTTCCATCAACTTGGAAATTTCCTCCACTCTAGGCTTGAGGATGGTCAGGAGTTCTAGTTCCTCATTGTATCGAATCTCAAAGGCAGCTTTTAAACTTTCCACCAGCTGCTCCAACTTGAAAGGCTGTGTGTCCAGTACGATAGAAACTGTGATGGCAGATACCTGCAACATATTCACGCGCAACTTAAGTACCTGAAGCTGCTCGTAAATAAGATGAATATGCTTTTCTTCAATGAAGGTAAAGTCAGTCACCTTGAAGGTCACCAATACTTGATTTTTCTTCAGTACTAAAGTAGGCACCTCGTGCGGGGCAGCATGTTCATGAATTTTGGTTCCTGAGCCTTCTGGATTTAAAAAGGATTTAACAAAAAGAGGGATACCTGCATTGGCCAGCGGCTTGATGGTTTTGGGGTGGATGACCGAAGCCCCGAAATAGGTCATTTCTGCTGCCTCGCGGTACCTGAGTTCTTCAAATTTTTGAGTATTTGGAAATAGTTTGGGATCTGCATTGAGCACGCCAGGCACATCTTTCCAAATCGTCACCGACTCCGCATCCAAGCTAGTGGCAAGAATCGCCGCTGTAAAATCAGATCCCTCTCTTCCAAGCGTGGTGGTTCGTCCCTGAGTATCTCTCCCTATAAATCCTTGGGTCAAAATCGTTGTGTGATCCAATAGGCCAGCCCATTGATTCTGGCAAGCACTCCGGGTCTTTTCCCAATCTATTTTTGCAAAGCGATAATCCGAGTCCGTGTGAATCACTTCACGCGCATCTTCCCAACGGTTGGGCAATCCTCGGAAACCCAAGTACTCGGATACAATCAAGGAAGAAATCAGCTCCCCAAAGCAGACCACCTGGTCGTACACCTCATCGTAATTTGCTTTGGACACTTGCGCCTGAATGGCTTCCCATGCGTAAGAGAAAAATGTGTCCAATTGCTCCCCTACTGGGTGTGACTCCGGAAAAAGTTCTGCACAAAGATCTTTATGAAATTTCTTGAGTGAATTCCATTCGGTATCGTATTCCTCCCCTGCCAATTTTTTGTTCAAAATCGCTTCCAAGGCATTGGTAGTTTTGCCCATGGCAGAGACCACGATGACCGTACTCGTTTGCAATCGAGGAAGCAGAATATCGTATAGATTTCTCAAAGCAGGTGCATCTTTGACCGATGCTCCTCCAAATTTGTAAACCAGGGTTGCACGCATAAGTTCAACGAAGAACGAGGGATTTCTTCCCCACGAAGGTACATAAAGAAGGAGAAATGAAAAGCACAATCCCAGGTGTGGATCCATTGGGAATCGCTAATCCAAATTCCTGACCACTTTTCACATTTGTGAAGGAGAAATTACTAGAGATTTTTACATTTGTCTACCTAATCCAATTCTTGTATGAACTCACGTTCCCTGTATTTGTCCCTTGTCGCTGTACTAGCGACCACCTTATTTTGGTCTTCTTGTGGACCTAAAGCTCCCGTCATCGACGAACGATTTGCAACCCAAACCGAAAAACTGCTCATCAAGGTGGATACGCTGCACAGCGGATTCGAGAATCCTTGGGGCATGACCTGGCTTCCAGATGGAACCCTCCTGGTGACCGAAAGAAAAGGAGAAATCTTAGTGTTCAAGGAAGATAAATTTACAGGAGAAAAAATCCAGGGCCTTCCACCTGTTCACAACGTGAATCAAGCAGGTCTATTGGATATCGCTGTGCATCCCAACTATGCAGAAAATGGTTGGATTTACATCTCCTATGCGAAGCATTTTGAAGACAGTACAGCTGCCACCACTATCCTACGATTCAAATTAGAGGGCACAAATGCAGTCAATCAAGAAGAATTAATCGTAGCAGGACCTTCCTGGAAAGGTGGCCGTCACTTTGGTAGCCGCATCGTTTTTGACAAGGCTGGCTTCCTCTATTTCTCCAACGGAGACAAGGGAAATATCCCGATGAATGCACAAAACTTAAACAATGCTCATGGAAAAATCCACCGCATCAAGGACGATGGGGGTATTCCTGCAGACAACCCCTTCAAGGATTCCTTGGGCAATACCAGTTCGATTTGGACCTATGGCAACAGAAACCCACAAGGGCTATTTTATGACAAGGAAACCGATCGAATCTGGGAGGTGGAACATGGCCCAATGGGTGGCGATGAACTCAACCTGATTGAAAAAGGTAAGAATTATGGCTGGCCAGTGATTACCTACGGAATCAATTACGATGGTACACCTATCACGGATATCCAAGAAAAAGAAGGTATGGAACAACCCAAGCATTATTGGGTACCCTCTATCGCGACTTGCGGTGTGACCGTGGTCAGCTCTGACAAATACCCCGCATGGAAAGGAAATATCCTAGTTGCCGCTTTGGCGAAGCAGCACATCGCTCGCGTGGAGATGAATGGAACTGCTTATGTGAAGGAGGAAAAATTACTTCAGGATATCGGACGTGTTCGTCAGGTAGCCCAGAGCCCAGATGGATACATCTATGCCATCACCGAGGCAACAGGCTTGTTGATCAAATTGCTCCCAATCCGATAAAAAAATAACAACTCAGACCCCTAGAAGACCTTTCAAACGAAAGGTCTTTTTTTGTACTCATCTTGCCGATAAATTATCTCACTGAAACAAACTAAAATTGACCCTGCCTTTCAAACTCTTTCAGCTTTTCATGCGTTAGGAAGGTATATTCTTGATTTCGAACACTATGAAAAATTTCCCTCTCTTTCTCGTTACTTTCATGGGCATGCTGTCTCCTCTTTTTTCTTGCCATGCCAAGGATGGAGATTCTCTTCCAGATAGCCTACCCAACCTAAATTTTACTACCCAAACGGAAAAGATGGTCATCAAGGTGGACACCCTCCACCGTGGATTTCAAAACCCTTGGGGGATGACTTGGATCGATGCAGAAACCATGTTGGTGACCGAAAAAAAAGGAGAGCTCCTTATCTTCAAAAAAGATAGCTATACAGGCCAAAAAGTAACTGGACTGCCCACGTTCTACACCACAGGTCAAGCCGGATTGTTGGACATTGCCACTCATCCCAATTATGCCCAGAATGGCTGGATTTACATTGCTTATGGCAAACCTGTGGGCAATGGAGGTGCAACGACTATTGCTCGATTTAAATTATCAGGAACTGCTGTTACCTCATTTGAAGAACTGATTGTCACTAGTCCCGAATGGAAGGGGGGAACTCATTACGGTAGCAGAATCGTCTTTGACAATCAAAACTACCTCTACTTCAGCAATGGGGAGCGAGGCAGTCAGGACAATGCGCAAAATCTATCTAATTCGCATGGAAAGATTCACCGCATCCATGACGATGGACGAATTCCTGCTGACAACCCGTTTGTATCTACCCCAGGAGCGATAGGCTCGATTTGGACTTATGGGAATCGAAATCCACAGGGGTTATTTTTCGACAAGGCTTCCAATCGCCTTTGGGAAGTGGAACATGGTCCTCGGGGTGGGGACGAATTGAATCTGCTCGAAAAAGGTAAAAATTACGGTTGGCCAGTCATCACCTACGGCATCAACTACAACGGGACCCCGATCACGGAGATCACTGAAAAAGAGGGAATGGAGCAGCCTATCAAGTACTGGGTTCCTTCGATTGCCACCTGTGGGATGACCCTAGTGACATCAGATCGCTACCCCGCTTGGAAAGGAAATATCCTCGTTGCTGCATTGGCAGGCACGCACATTGCACGGGTGGAGATGAATGGAACCAAACCTGTGGGAGAAGAAAAATTACTTCCAGGAATAGGCCGGGTAAGGCAAGTGGCTCAGAGCCCGGATGGATATCTATATGCCATCACCGAGGGAACAGGACTTTTGATCAAGTTGGTGCCTTCCAAGTAAAGATTAACAATATTTACTTCCATACCTACCTAGACAAAATCCACATCCACACTGAAGGGATACTTCATCAAAAACTGAAGAGCCTCTTCGATGGATAGATCTTCAAATAGTACACGGTGCAGATTTTCAGTAATTGGGGCACGGATGCCTGCAGTTTTCAAAAAGGCATCTACAATTCGGATGGTATTGACCCCTTCTGCCACCTCTTCCATAGAGGCCATAATCTGACTTAGGCTCTCCCCTTTTGCAAGGCGAAATCCTACGGTAAAATTTCTGGAATCCGGGGAGTTGCAGGTAGTCACCAAGTCACCGATGCCAGCAAGACCCATGACCGAACTGGCGGTTCCTCCTAGTGCTTTACTCAAATGCGCCATCTCCACGATTCCTCGAGAGATCAACAGGCCTTTTGCATTTTCTCCCAATCCTAAGCCTGCCAAAGCTCCAGCTGCAATGGCAATGATATTTTTGAGCACTCCACTGAGCTCTACACCAATGATATCCGAGTTGCCATAAACTTGGAATTTTTCGGAGCGAAGCAAACGCTGACCCTCCTGAATGACCTCGTTGTACTTGCTGGCGATCACCGTAGCAGCAGGTTGTCCATGACTAAGTTCCTTGGAGATATTAGGTCCCGCAAGGCAACCCACTCGTACTGCAAGCGTTTCTTGCACAATCACCTCACTCATGGTTAGGACTTGATTGCGTCGGAGTTTTTTTACGGTATCCCAATTCTCTCCTTCACCTAGTTGCACTGCTAATCCCTTGGTACCATGTATCACCAGGTGATAGGGATGTAAAAAGGGGGCAAAGGTTCGCGTCACTGCCAAGAATGCTGCAGAAGGAATCATAAAGAAAAGTACTCCGCAGGAGGCACAAAGTTCCTCCGGAGAAAAAGTACCCCGAATCTTGGGGTTGAGTATTTTTCCTGAAGCACTGTGCTGGTTGTTGATTTCCTCCACCACTTCTTGCTTGCGGGAATAGACCATCACCTCATTTTTTTCAGCCAGCATATTTGCTATGGCCGTTCCGAAGCTTCCCACTCCGATTACGCCGATGGGCTGCGGTTTAGAAGAGTTTTTCAAGGCCATATCCGTGCAGTCTGTTGTGGTAAAAATAGAGCAAGCTCATGTCTTCGGTAGCCAAATTGCCCAACTCATCTTTAATCAACGGACGCTTGGCATGGTACAAGCCTACGTTCTCCAACCCATGTGTGATAATCTCATCCATAGGACGGTTGAGGTGAGGGGCCGAGTCAATCTTACCCTGAGCCTTTAATTCAAAGATCTGATCCAATACACGTTGACAAGCAGATTTAAACTCCTCGTAATTGAGGACCAAATCTTCTTGCGGAAGACGGATCAAATCAAACAAGTCTAGTTTGGTATTCTTTGACTGGATCAATTCAAAAGCTACGAAAGCCACCAAGTGCGAACTAAATACACGATTGATTTTATGAAACTCTTCCACAATCCGCTTACCTAGCATCTGGGTGTACTCTTCCTCGCGTTGCGTATCTACCGTGACTTTTCCATTGGACATAAAGTACTCTTGGGTATTCACCACACGCCCCCACTTGTCTAAACTTTTCCCCTCTTCATCCACATAATTTCCCATAACATCCATGGCGCGGCCTATGGAAACAGAAATGTCTGACCCTTTGGTGAAAAACTTGAAGAGGAACTTCGAAATCTTGTAGGAGGTGGAAAACTCATCGTTTTCCTTGTAGTAGCGCTCTTGTCCAGTCTGGCTCAGGTAATCTTGAATAAGTCCTGGAGCCTCTAGTACAAAGTGGTAATTGATGGTCACCGGGACAATAAAAATCTTTCCAGACACATCGGAAATGCCATTTTGAAAATTGGCGCGTTGAGCTTCTATAGCTGTACTAAGCAGCCCTAACTTGAGTTTAGATTCAATAATTCCGCTTCTAGAACGAGTTCCTCCAGGAAAAAACAAACTATGACAACCAAATTGAATTGCCTCCTTGGAATAAGTTTTCAAAGTCTCCAAGTACATCATGTTTTTCTTTCTTCGATCCACCTTGTAGGCGCCTAAGGCATTCATGAAATAGGCAAAAATCGAAATATTAAATAGGTTCAGACCCGCCCCATAAATAAATGGAGGCATTCCCAAAACGGAAATAATCCATCCAATGAGGATGCTATCCAAATTCGAGAAATGGGTAGGTACCATCACCACAGTTCCTTTTCGGGCTAACTCCCGTAGCTGAGCAGTTTGCCCCGTAATTTGAATTTTATCTTGGAGGGTATATTGATTGCTGAACAAGGACCCAAAACCCTTAACCCGAGCAGCATTGAGTAGGCGTGAGAAGCCATAGGTCACCACCCTTCGGGTAAACTTGTAATGGGAAGCTTTGAAATTAGATGCAATTTCTTCGGAATAGCGCGCAGTGATTTTACGCAATACCGCCTGGTAGGCTTCCAATTTCTTGGCTTTATTTCCAGAAACTTCGGTATGAATTTGAAGCAAGTTGCTTTTTACTTCCCCCCAAAAAGGACCTTCATCGTCAGGATCCACATCCCAAGGATTTTGCT
>JACCDK011197127.1_pt1 | contig 13521 bp, 12 predicted proteins | sample 7445871 | NCBI WGS metagenome assembly JACCDK01 (sample SAMN15323436, study PRJNA562643) | freshwater metagenome | isolation source: river surface water | place: USA:Blue River Watershed | collected 2017-08-15 | reverse complement strand
GGCACCCACAGGAACGGGCTTCAAGGAGTGCGTGAGGAAGGCCTTCATATTCGCTATTAAGAACGAAAACTTTAGCCATTCGAAAATAATCAGGCATTTTTTCACTCGGAATATTTCCTAAAAACAATGTTGATGCGCCCAGGTTATCCGAAAGTTTCTCAAGATTTTCTCTTTCTGGCCCATCTCCGATTACGAGTAATGATAATTTCAGTTTAGACGTAATTGAGATTAGATCAGCCACCCCTTTCGAAGGGGTTAGTCGACACACTGTTATCACGTCAAAAGAGATTCCAGGCGATTTGCTCGGGAAAAACGTTTCTTGGTCAACGGAATTATAAATCAGTCTCAAATTTTTTTGCTTTACTCCCCAGCTTAAACATAGTTCAAATAATTCTTTAGAGGGAACGATTACCAATGCTGCTCTTGTAAGAGATAAAGAATAAAGCCTTCGAAAAACCTTATATTTGATATCTAGTTTCGAAGTTTGAAAATCTTTCATAGACACATTAGTGAAACCATTATTTCGTGCCCGCTCCCACACAATGTCGCCTGGAACTTTTGCCACATAATTAACTCGAAATAGCAAGTGTGCCGCCAAGGCCTCAATAAATCCACCAATAACCAAGAAAGAATAACCTTTAACTTTTAGCTTCAGTGCCTGTCTCAGAAAATGAATATATCTCCGCCATATTGGGATGATTCGAGATATTCGCTGTACGGCAACACCATTTTCAATTGTGAATCGAGGTTCACCATCCGTATAGGTAAGGACTTGAACGTCCGTAGATTCAGAAAGAAATTGCGAAAAACGAGAAGCAAAAGCTGCCGGGCCCCCTATATCCGGTGGGTAAATCCCGGTAATTATGACGCATTTCCTGTGCACTTCTTAAAGATACTACAACACAGAACTCGATTGCGGATGTACTGCAATAGGATAAGGCGCGTGAACACCACAGCAAACTATCGCAATACCATTATTTGGCGCTCAATAAAAATCTTCAGTCGGAGCGACAGGATCAAGATTTTGGTCGTAGTTCTTTCTCAATTCACTTTTGGACTATTAGATTTAGTGAGTGTGGGCCTTCTAGGAGTCCTTGGCTCACTTTCCATTTCTGGAGTACGTGGCCAAGCTACAGGCAATCGAGTTTCTTGGGTTGTAGATTTTCTCAACCTGGATGGCCAAGATTTAAAAACTCAGGCAATTATCGTTGCGTCCTTGGCTGCGATGCTGTTGATAACTAAAACACTACTTTCTCTAATTTTTGTACGCAGGACCACCTTTTTTCTCGCAAGAAGAGCTGCCTTAATATCATCAAATTTGATTTCGAATGTGTTGCGACAATCAATATTAAAACTGCAATCGAAATCCATGCAACAAAATCTATACACTGTTACTCAAGGTGTAGATTCAATCACAATGGGAATAGTTAACACGACTATATTGATGATTAGTGATTTTTCGCTTCTTATCATTTTACTTACTGGTCTGTATTTTGTAGATCCCGTGATGGCGCTCGTCACTTTCCTAATTTTCACTCTGGCCGCGGTAATTCTTTACAACGTTTTACATGGCCGAGCCAAGAGACTAGGAACTTTTTATCGTGATTTAACAATTGAAAGTTCCGAAAAGATTTTGGAGGCAATGGGTGCATATAGAGAGATGATTGCACGAGGACGGCGATCCTACTACGCGCAAGAACTTGGCAACCTTCGCGGCAAGCTTGCAGAAGTAAACGCCGAGCGAGCCTTTATGCCAAGTGTTGGAAAATACACGATTGAAATTACATTCGTAATGGGAACATTCTTATTATCCTCATTATTGTTTAGCTTCAATGACTCGACTAGAGCTGTAGGCATTCTTAGTGTGTTTATAGCTGCTAGTACCAGAATCTCACCAGCGATTTTACGGCTACAGCAAGGGGCGATTCAGCTCAAAGGAAATCTAGCTACTGCGTTGCCCTCATTGGAACTGATCGAGAGCTTCATCTATGCCGAACCAGAACCCGAGTTACAGCAAATTCAAAGAGACAAAAATCAGGCAGCGAATTTCAGTGTAGAGATTAGAGACTTAACTTTTTCGTACCCAGATGCAAAAGAGCCCATTCTGAGAAATATTAATTTGAAAATTCCACAGGGCTCGATGGCTTCGTTTGTAGGACCTTCAGGGGCTGGGAAAACCACGCTCGTTGACTTGATACTTGGAGTATTAACTCCTCAAATTGGCTCAGTAACAATTGGAGAATTCTCTCCACCACAGGCGATACAGGCCTTTCCTGGAAGTATTGGTTATGTGCCCCAAGATTCAATAATTTGCAATGGAACTGTTCGAGAGAATATAACTCTGGGTTATCCAAAAGGAGAGATTTCTGACGAAAAAATTTGGAATGCCCTAGAAACCTCCCAACTTGCGGACTTTGTCAGACAGCTCCCTAGTCAACTAGATGCAATGGTGGGCGATAAAGGAGCAAAGTTAAGTGGTGGTCAAAGACAGAGAATTGGAATAGCTAGAGCACTGGTGACAGAACCAGATTTGTTAGTACTCGATGAAGCTACAAGTGCCCTAGATAACACAACCGAGAAATTAGCTACCCAAGCAATAAAATTATTGCGAGGAAAAGTGACAATAATTACAGTTGCACATCGGCTTTCGACAATAAAGGACTCCGACTTAATATTTTATCTGGACCAAGGAAGTGTTTTGTCAAGAGGAACTTATAGTCAAATTAAGGAAGAAGTTCCATTCTTTGATTCACAAACATATGAGCCTTAAGGTTATACAGAAATAAGGAAAATTAATTAATCTTAATCCTTAACGGATCACCAGAAAAAAGCGTTAAAAAATGATTTATCTAAATATGACGGCATCCCTTTGAGAGTACAGAACGCCGAAGCACTTAGAACAACTTTCTATCTTTAAAAATTTTATTCCCCACCACTTTCCAGGAATCTTCTATGTCATGCAAAATACTTGAGCCAAGCGAGAGATAACAACCTGAGCCGATCCTTAACATATGAGAGACAATTACCCCCGGTCCTATCCAATTATCCTCACCAATTTGTGTGTAACCACAAACCTGTACGCCAGCGGCAATTCTATTTTTTGGGCCAATACGCACTCCATGCGAAATATTTACCAAGCACCCAATCTTAGTGAAATCGCCAATAAACGTCTCCTCATAATCAAACATCGCGCGGTCAATTACAGAATTGTTCCCAATTTCAACATCGTTCATGATTCTGGTGCGACCGTAATGGTTTGCAGTTAACAAGTCGCCGCTAGGTGTATTTGTAACATGTAGTGCACTCGACCCGATTTGAGCGCCTGACCTGACGATTGACCTCGACCCAATCCAAGTATTTGGGAAAATAGTTGAGTTGGCTTCTATGACCGCGTTTTCTCCAATAAAAACCCCAAAAGGTGAAATCCAGGAGGTGGGATGGATAAAAGCGCTTGGGCTGATTATGGATGGAGAAAGAGTTTCTTCCCATGATTTAGAATTATGCAAAAGTGCGAAGGCCAGCTTGGCGTCTGAAACCAAAATAATCTGGAATCCGAATTCTCTTTGAGGAGCGCCAAGACCTACGTCCCATAAAGCCGCTTTGATCTGTGGATTATTGTTTGCGAGTTCTGCGTACTCTATTGATGTTAAAAAAGTTAAAAAATTATCAGCGATCGAATTGATAAAACCAAGCCTGTCACAGTGCTCAATTTGCTTTGTCCCATCTAAGATAAAAGATGAGATAGGTTCTAGGGAAATCATAGAAATCCAATTTGTAACTCAGATTGACCCTTATACATATGTAGCAACTATCTTTTCCGCAACTTTCTTGGAAGTCAAGCCATGATGCTCAAGTAAAAAGTCGTAATCACCCGAAGGCCCAAAGGCGTCAGGAAGCGTGATTGGTATTTGTATCGGCCTTCCTTTATCAGATGAAAAGTATTGTGAGATTACGCTTGCCAGTCCACCGACAATCGAGTGTTCTTCAACTACATAAATGTATTTAAACCGCAAACTTAAATCATCTAGCGTCACAGCATCCAACGGTTTAATTGTGTGCATATTTATTACTTCAGCGCTAATTCCCGATTCCGATAGCAGCTCAGCAGCACGTTTCGCGATTGCAACACAACTGCCCACTGCAACAATTGCGAGATCATTACCTTCTCTAATTTTGATTGCTTTACCGATTGTAAAAACGTAATCCTCTTCGTAAACAATTGGAGAATTAGCCACACCGGTTAATCTAATGTACATCGGGCCGTCAAAATCAACTGCTTCGTAGATAGTCTTCACTACTTCGGTGCAATCTGCAGGCGAAACTATTGTTATTCCAGGTATTGTTTGCATGACTGCTACATCTTCAAGTCCGAAGTGAGAATTCCCCAAGAAGCCCATCGCCAGTCCACTACCAAGCGCAACCAACTTTACATTTAGTTCCATGTACCCGAGATTCATACGGACTTGTTCACTAGCTCGCATTGAAATAAATGGAGCAAAAGATGAGGCAAAAACAGTTAAACCCTCTTTTGCTATGCCTGCTGCCACACCTACCATGTTCTGTTCTGCAATTCCGACGTTTACAAATCTATCTGGGTAAGCCTGGCGGAATCTATCGAGACCAGACGAGTTTCCTAAATCCGCGGAAACAACGATGAGGTTATTCTTTTTGGCTGCTATTTCTAAGATTGTTTGGCCATAAACACCACGGGACCCGAGTCGAGCCCATTGTCTAATCTCCTGTTCAGTAACCACTCTCATTCGTAAACCTCAGTTAATTCTGATACGGCAAGATCGTAAGAATTTTGGGTCAGTCGGTTGTGGTGCCAAGTATTGTTGTTTTCCATAAATGAGACACCTTTCCCCTTAGTCGTTCGCGCAATGATAGCCCTGGGTTTATTGGATGAATTTGAAGCATTAAGCTCGGTCTCTAATTGAATAGGACTATGACCGTTTATCTCCACGGTTTCCCAACCAAAAGCTGCAAATTTTCCTGGAAGACCCCGTGAATCCATTACATCAATTGTCGATCCATCACTCTGATAACCATTGGCATCGATGATTGCGGTTAGGTTATTAAGTTTGAATTGGGCACCTGACATAGCTGCTTCCCACACGGAACCTTCATTACACTCCCCATCTCCGAGCAAGACAAACACTCTGTGATGTTCCTTCTTATACCTGGCCGCCCAGGCCATTCCAACCCCAAGTGATAGACCATGCCCCAAACTCCCGTTCGAAGACTCTATACCTAGATCCATATTTAAGATTGGATGAGCAATCAAGTCACTATTGTTTTTCATGAAGGATGAAAAAACGTCATCTCCAAAGTAACCCGTCTCAACAAGAGCTGAGAAGTACCCCAATACCCCATGACCCTTGCTGAGTATGAATCTGTCTCTAGATTCCAGGTAAGGATCACTTGGATTGTGGTTCAAGACTGAACCGTATAGAGCTGCAAGTATTTCGACAATTGATAAGCCCCCACCCAAATGAGTACTGGTGCCAGAGTTTAGGCCAGCGTCCAGAATTCTCTTTCTCATTCGAAAGGCTAAGTTGATATTTTCCTTCATGATCAATTACGCCCTCCATCAACACGAATCACTTGCCCATTAATGTAGGACGATTTTTCACTTGCAAGAAAAAGGACTGTACTAGCTATTTCATCAATTCTAGCTGGCCGTCCCATTGCGATTGAATTTAGAATTTCAGGCAAGATTCTTTTGTCAATCTCATTAAACATGTCCGTCTCGGTGATTCCAGGAGCGACCACATTAACCCTAATTCCGAACTTAACTAGCTCCTGGGCCATCACTAAGGATAAGTAATTTAACGCTGCTTTGCTTGCACCGTAAACCGAAGTGCCAATTTTTGGATCAAGGGCAGCAACGGAAGAAATATTGATTATTGATGCATTTCTATTGTGACTTAGAAGTTTCGAAATTCCTTGAGAAAAGAAGAAAGTGCCAAAGAAGTTTGTCTCAAACACTTCTCTTAAATTTCTTTCAGAAGTGAGTTGAAAGTATGATCCCGAAGCAATACCAGCGTTGTTGATCAGAGTGCTAGGACTAACCCTTAGGTCAAAAATAGTCTTTACCGCTGAATTAATCGACTCTTTAGACATTAAATTCAGGGTCACCGGATGAACTCTTATCTGATAATTATCTTCGAGAGATCCACAGAAATTTTCAAAATCATAATTTACTTCCCTGGCACACAAGACCAAATTCGAACCAGATTCGGCAAAAGCCTCTGTGATACCACGTCCAATGCCCCGATTAGCTCCTGTGATGATCACAGTCGAACTTGTGGCCACATTATCTCGTGTCATTCTAAATCCAAACTCCTATAGATGGGCCCTCGCTCGTACACAGGTGTAAGCATACTTAGATCAGATTGCTTTACAGATCTGCCCTGCGGGAATGGAGGTTTACCATCAATTCCAAGCCCTGTAAGTACGTCAGTTCTTTGGTAGTAGGAAGATAACAATACATCTGCAATTTCTCGCGTGAATTGAGATAACAGGGTTGGGTTTGATATTAACAAATTTAGTAACTCAATTGCACTGGCACTTTGCCGGAAAGCAGAGGGAAAAAGTTTTTCAAACTCCGACCACAAGTTTTGAAGCGAATATATTGTTCCTTGGTCTGAAGTAATCGCAGCAATTTCAGGATCACTGGCTGGAGGAATATTAAGATCTTTGTCACCAGGAAGTAAATGCTGTACGAATGCCAGCAAGAATTCATCAAAAAAGTTCTCATTGTCTCTCATTTAGAAGGCACCCACTTCATTTTTGAAGTCCATGAGAATGCGATCAGACACGCGCAGAGCAAATGCCTCTATGGTAGAAGCAGGGTTAACTCCCCCAGAAGTTACGAAAACGCTACTGTCCGCAATGTATAAATTTTTACAATCATGAGATATCCCCCAGCCGTTCACCACGGAATTTGAAGGATTGTCTCCCATCCGAGCGGTCCCCATCAAGTGCCAACCCGTTTCACGAACTGGTCCGAAGGCCGAAGTTCTTGACGCACCAGCGGCTACCATTAATTCGCGACCTTTTTGCAGACCATGGGCAAGCATTAACTTACTATTTTCACCTAAGCTGTAAAAAATCTTAGGGGATGGAATCCCATTCGAGTCCTTGAGATTGGGGTCCAATTCAACTCGATTATTGAATTCAGGCAAATCCTCAACGATTATTGAAATGTGGGCTGAACGATTGTACATTTTTAAGAAATCTTTGTAATGGTTTTTGCCCCAGCCAATCATTTTTCGACCCAGTAAAGATTGAACAGAATCAATAACACCTGGACCGCGGAGAACCTGCATTGTGTAACCACGTTTAAAGCCACGACCCTCATCTGTCTCATAGAATTCATGACTGTAGATGGAACAACCTTGTGGGCCAACATTAGAAGCCAAATCTTTGTCAAAGAAACCTTCGACGTATCCGACCGGGTGGAGCATCAAGTTTCTACCCACATATCCTGATGAGTTGGCTAATCCCCGCGGGTGAGATGATGATTTTGAGTTTAACAGTAAGCGAGGCGTACCGACCCCATTGCATGCGATAACAACTCGTCGAGCGCTTACAAAAATTTGCTGCCCTTCGGAATTGAAATAGTTCGCTCCTATAACTGCCCCTTCCGGGCTAACTACTATTTCTTTAACTCGAGATTTGGTGAGCAGCTTAACCTGTTTCAAAACATCTCTTGTCCAGTAGGTAATGTCCGCACTAGATTTTGCCCCTTGAGGACACCCCGTGTTACACGGCCCAAGATTTATGCATGAATTTTGATGCCCAAATTCTCTTGTAGCGATTGCGCTGTAAGAGGGCCACCAGTGCCAATTGAGTTTATTAAACCCAGTTGCAAGTTGCTCACCCATAATTCCGAGTGGAACGGGTGGTTGAAGATTCTTAATCTGCGGGTATGCAGGATCCCCTTCCAAGCCCCCAACAGCAACAAAGCGAGAATTCCTCTCATAATAAGGTTCAAGATCTTGATAAGAGATTGGCCAGTCTTCTGCAACCCCGTCAAGAGTTTTTACTCTAAAGTCCGAGGGATGAAGCCGAGGAAAATGCCCTGAAAAAAGTATTGTGCTCCCTCCAACCGCATTGAAGTTCGCGATTGAAATTGGAGAATCAGAATCATTAATTGGATAATCTGATGGGAGTTTTCTTACATTCGGGCTGACATGAAAACTACTCTTTTTTTGATATTCCCAATCAGACTTTGTCGAGGGATATTCAGCCGGGGAGGGAAAATCACCTTGCTCAAGGCATAAAATTTTAAGCCCCGATTCTGCCAACTGATGAGCGATTGCTCCTCCGGATGCACCCGCACCGACGATAAGAAGATCAAAATCAGACAAGTCCAAACCTAACTGTTGAGTGGCAAGAACTGTTTTAGAACAGAAGGTATTACTATTAGTAACTCTGCCTCACAGGCAATCTCGTCATTAGTTTTTCCAATAGCTATGCCTTTGGCTACTCCGCGGTTCCAAGAGATTACTTCGGTATCGATTACAAGTTTATCTCCAGGCAGGACTTCTTTCCGGAACTTCACAGTATAAGAGATTGCACGGGTCACCTCTCCTTTGAGTCCTGGAAGTGTTGTAATTGCAACTGTGAGCATTTGTGCTAGCGCCTCAAGCTGAAGTGCGCCCGGCATGTTTGGCTCACCTGGGAAATGCACAGGGAAAAACCATTCATTTTGCGTTAGGTTCTTATATCCAACGGCCGACTTTCCAGGAATCACTAAATCAACGTGATCAATCATCAGGAACGGATATCTATTTGCTTGAAAATCCTGTAACTCGATGCAGTTCAAACTAAAGCCGTCCAAGAATGCCTCCAAAATGAACCAAGGGTGTTTCTGACAGTCTATCGAATATCTACAATTCTAGATAAAGTTAGCGGCAAGTCGTAGCCATCCCAGATCAATCCCATATCAAGTGCTGCGCCTATTGGGACAATTCGGTCTATTCCCTTGAACTTTTCCAATTCTACAAGTTCCCTAAGTTGTACCGAATTGAAACCAAAGTAAGTCATCGTTTGAAATTTTTCATTTACGAAATTACGAATCTCACCCAAGCTAGAGACTTCGATTTCTGCAAATGTTCCCATGGCAAGGGGTTTAGATACTAATCGCTTGGGCAAAGATGAAACCGGGAAGCGGTACAAAAAATTAGAATCTTTCTTGAGACCTTGAATCTCTGGTGTAGAAACGGCCGCCAAGCATATTTCTGTTAGTTTTTTGATTGCATGAACGGATTCAAGCTCATACCGACTCCCAGAAACCTCTTCTAGAAGAGCCCAGAAACGATTTCTAGATTCAGCGAAACTTATTTCAAAACCAACCCACACCAAGATTCTAGGAGAGGAGCATGCATTCTGATCAAACAAATAAGAGTCTGTGTAAAATCTCTCGACCAGTTTTCTCAGCTCTGAGTCATTCAACTGAGAGAGCTCAGAACATTCAATTGCAGAAAATGAAAACCTGTTTACGAAAGAAATGTCAATTGTGCTTGGATCAGATTCGATACTACGAATTCTTTTCACGGTCTCATCACCGCCCCAAATCATTCTGCAGCTTGCATTTGTTGAAAAGAGTCTAGTCAAATCTTCTTGATGCCCGTACCTAATCAAGCAAACTTCTTGAAGAATTTCTACATGGGAATTATCAGTGGACAAATTAGTCAAAATATCAACAAACAAATCTATCTGAGGAAATTGCTTAGACGGTAATCTAATAAGGTTTGGATTTCCAGCAAGCATCGAGAACGCTAGAGAAAATGCGAAATTGATAGGTACATTAGAGGGTGCAATATGAAAGGTTTTACCTCGCCCTACACGTATTTCGTCTGATTTATAGCGGTTAGCAATCCTTCTAAGGTTGGCTCCTCGACACCAATACGCAAATGTAATCAAATCTCCAAAATTTCGTGCAGAAGAGTTATTCAAAATACTTTCAGAGAGTTTCTCCAGAAAAGATACAACAAGAGGATCAAATAACTTGCGAGGGAGCGCCTTGTTTACATCCTCTAGGCTTCCAAAAACAACTTCGAAAGATTCAGACTGCTGAAGCATAGGTATCACTACAACCCCTCAGTTCTGCATGTTTAATTCTACCGTGTACCACGAATCTCTTACCATTTCGCCCACAAGGACAATCATCTACTCCAATTATAGTTCCGAGATCCTCGGTAAGAATGGAATGGCCAGGATAACTGGATGGGAGTATCGACATAACCTGGATGATTCCAGGTGTCCCTAGTTCGCAAAGATTAAAGTTATGAGTATTCCGAATATATACATTGTTAAACAAATTTGAATGAAGGAACCCCGATTGGCATTCCATAAATATCGAGCCAGTTTGTTCTACCATTCCGTAATAATCATGAACTCGCTTTACCCCGGTGGTTTTCTCAAGCAAAATTTTAAGCTCAGGATTCGAGACTCCTTCGTCTGCTAATTTTTTCCAGCCTCCCCCGTGAATGAGTGTGGCATTTGATAAGTCTAGGGTTCTATTTTCCACTTCAAGTCTTTTAGCAAGGTTTTCCCAAACCATAAAAGTAAATCCAAAAATTAAAAGCGCAGAGCCTGAATGCCTCTTAAGAAAATTATCAACCAAATTCAAATCTAATCGCATCTCGGAGTCAAGCGCAAAGATAGAATCCCTGCCGAACATTGAGAATCCAGCTATTCCTGCACCTCGTGCAGATAAAGAATCCTTACTCTTTAAAGTGGTTTTCGAATCCACGATGATAAGAGGTAAACGTTGTTGGCCTATCTCTGCCGAAACAATTTTACTTAGTGCTTTAACTTGATTATTGGAGGTTTCCTTATCCAAATAAATTTTGGACACCTTTTGCCCTGAAGTTCCGGAGGATGTCATTTCCCTTGAGACATTCTCATCTGAAATGCTAATGAGATCTAGCTCCTTGAAGAGTGCGGCAGGTAAAAAAGGAACCTGTGAAGTGAGCTTAAAATTTGTACTATCATGGCCAAGAACGTCAAGTATTCGTTTATATGCGCTTGACTTAGCATAATGCAAGGCTGTTAAATCAGAGAATATTGAACTTTGTAATTGTTCCAATTCGTCGTATTTCAATTGGTATGGATCGGATTTAAATAATTGTTCCAATGGCCAAGTCACTTTGATACCTCTTCTGCGAACAAAACTTCAATATCTTTGTATGACAACTTCCCAGAATTTGTCCTAGGGAAGGCATCAATTCTTAAATATTTGAAAGCCGAGTTATGCATTCCTAGGAATTCGGAAAGCAACTGACTGGTTTCGACCGGAGCTTCGACTCCTTGCGTCACAATCACGAGAGATTCATCATGCGATATGACCACACTTTCAATGCCCCGCGTGGCCAAAAATTCTTGAATATCATCCAAATTAATTCTATGTCCGTGTACCTTGGCAAATCGATTCAGTCGGCCATCCAAATAATAAAGACCACTTTCATCGCAGTGTGCTAAATCCCCAGTACGCAGTTCACCATGATTTGTATCTCCCAAATTCAAATCATGGATTTCTGTGGCGGACCCTAGTGATACATTTTGGCCATAGAACACCAATTCCCCGGATTCGCCATGCTTTCTAATTTCTCGATTCGACTTATCTCTAATCTGAAATCGCGTCCCTGGAATTGGGCGTCCAATCGTGGATGGATTTGTTCTCAAATCAGCCATTGTGGCAATCGCCATCCTTGCAGTTGCCTCTGTTTGCCCGTACATCACAAAAAATTCTGCGCCAACACCATCACAATAATCCACCATCTTTTTTACTAAAACGGGCGCCAGCTTCCCACCTGCCTGAGTAAATTTATGAATGGATTTCTTGGATAAGAACTCAGGTTTAAAGCGCGTTAACATTTCGTATGAATAAGGGACACCTCCAAGGCTACTTGGTTTGAGTTCCTGGACGAGACCCCAAAAACTTCTATCCGCGATTGAATCTGTATTCAAGATTAAAGTGGCACCACAAACTAAGTGAGTATTAATCATCGACAGGCCATACGAGTAGTTCATGGGAAGACTGGTAATTAATCGATCAGTTTGAGCTATTGCCAGACCTGAAATAATTGACTTGGAATTCTCCGACAAATTTATTCTTGATAGTCGTACCAACGATGGATTTCCGGTGCTTCCAGAAGTCGCGAGAAGGAGAGAAAGTTGAGAATTGAGTTGGTGCATAGAAGAATTGAGTTCAAGAATTACATAATTTTCATACTCGCCAATAACATTACCTGAGAACTCTGAGCAAACGTGTTGAGTCTTGCCTATAATATAATTTGGTTTGAACTCCGAAATAATTCTAGTCAGTTTCAATTTAGTAGAGTCATGGGGCAACATCAGCGGCACAATGTCCTTATTTAGCATCCCAACGTAGAAAAGAATCGACGGAATATCGTTATCACAGAGGAAAAAAACAATTGACCTACTGCGCAGATTTCTAACGTAATTTTGTGATAGCTGTGAAAGTTGCTGATAGCTTAAATTGCGACTTTTCGAATCTATCAGTGCCACTCTATTTGAGAAGACATCAATTTGCTCAAATAGACTCATTGGGCTGTATATTAAATCTCTACGCCGTACTTCTTTAATATTGTCTTTCCGATTGTGTAGGATCCAAAGTCAATCACGTCATCCATTTCAATCATTATTTCAAATTCGCTCTCAAGAAGAGAAATTAGACTCATGTGCCCGATGGAGTCCCATGTGCTGGTTCCTTGATAAATGAAATTGCTATCCAACTGATCAAGGCCGACCGAGAAGCACTCGATGAAAACTTTGTTATACCGGTCGAGATTCGACATCAGCTCCCCTTTTGCCCAGAAAATACGATCGAGGTCAATATACCCTGCTTTCCTAAGGCTATTTGATTGCTAAAATCGAATCATTTAAATTCCATTGAAGTTCGAACAAATTTCCAAGTCAAAGTAGTTAATTTTGAGCACATTCTTAGTCCATGATGCCTGACCTGATTTAAGACAACCCCAAAATGAGCGACTAAACGTCAGATGAAAGCAAGTCCAACTCGAATGGATCTCAACTCGAATTTAACATTTGAGCTCAACTGGGCGGAAACGCCATACGGCTAATCGCATGTACGCCTGCAAATCTATTTTCGCCCGTACCGATCAATTTTGCGAAGATACAGATGGCACTTGCAGAATCCCGGAAACAGGCCGAAGTTAATTTGTCCGATTTGTCCCCTTCCCGCGACAATCTAGACTGGGATTCGTAGTAGGGGATAGAGGCAGCGACGGCTGGTTCTGCAAGACAAAACCGGTTAATGAAGGATTAATAAAGTGGCACTTAGCGTATGGACAGTTGCTGAACTGGGGGCTTTTTACACTGAGCACCGTTCAGAGCTACTAGCGCATGCCAACCGCGTATTGAGGGATTCTGCTAAGGCTGAAGAAATCACCCAAGACTCTCTTATTAAGTTCATGCTTGCAGCCCCTGAGCTTGAATCACAGGAGCACGCACTCTCTTATTTGC
>JACCDK010875284.1_pt1 | contig 13523 bp, 14 predicted proteins | sample 7445871 | NCBI WGS metagenome assembly JACCDK01 (sample SAMN15323436, study PRJNA562643) | freshwater metagenome | isolation source: river surface water | place: USA:Blue River Watershed | collected 2017-08-15 | reverse complement strand
AGCGTTACACCGCTGTTCACCACCCCTTCACAGCACCCAAAGATGGTCACGAAGATTGGATGGTTACCGCCCCCGAGAAGTGCATTGCCAAAGGCTATGACATGGTCTTGAACGGCTGGGAAATTGGTGGTGGTTCTGTGCGTATTCACCGCGCCGACGTGCAGCAAAAAGTATTTGATGCTTTGAAAATCACGCCTGAAGAAGCCCAACTCAAGTTTGGTTTCTTGCTCGACGCTTTGCAGTACGGCGCGCCTCCTCACGGGGGCTTGGCTTTTGGCTTAGACCGCATCATCACCTTAATGACCGGTGCCGAGTCTATTCGCGACGTCATTGCCTTCCCCAAAACACAACGTGCTCAATGCTTGCTCACACAAGCGCCAAGCCCCGTGGACGAGAAACAATTGCGCGAGTTGCACATTCGCGTGCGCAACCCTGAAGCCGCCAAGGCTTAAAGCAAAAAAGGCCGCTATTGCGGCCTTTTTTCATGATGGCTTGAGGCCATCCTTCCAATCCCAATTTGCAGATTACTGGACTGACAAGCGCCACAAAGATGTAACCTCTGCTGCCCTTGCTGCATGCAAAGGGTCGCTTTCATCTTGAACTTTCTTGTGTTCCGCCTTGGTGTCGAGTTTGCCAATCACCTTAAGGCCACCTGCTGCAATCCACTCTTCCAGTTCTGTGCGCGTACGCAATCCCAAATGCTCAGCCAAGTCTGACAAAATTAACCAAGCTTCGCCCTTGGGTGACAGATGCGCTGCCAAGCCCGCCAAAAAGCCTTTCAGCATGGCACTGTTCTCATCGTAGATGGCACGCTCAATGGGTGCGCTAGCGCGCGCAGGCAACCAAGGGGGATTGCACACAATGAGAGGCGCTTTGCCTTCAGGGAAGAGGTCAACTTTGCTTAAATCAATTTTGCCTTGTAGACCTAGACGCTGAATATTTTCTTTGGCACACGCCAAGGCGCGTGCATCCAGGTCGGTGCCAACGACCCGCTTCACCCCACGTTTTGCCAAAACAGCAGACAACACTCCGGTACCCACCCCAATGTCAAAGGCCAATTCGGTACTTGGCAACGGCGCATCAGCCACCAGCTGAATGTATTCACCGCGCACGGGTGAAAACACGCCATAGCTAGGATGAATGCGATTGTTCGGCGCACTGCCCAAGGCCGTAATTTCCATGCCCTTTTGGTGCCACTCATGCGCACCCACCAGTCCCAGCAACTCACGCAGTGAAGTGACACAGCCTGTGGTGCCTGCCGGACCCCATGCTTCCTTCATGGCATCGCGCCAATCAGGCGCCCGCCGCAGGCTAATCTGCCGGTCTGGATTGATTTGGATCAAGATCATGCTGAGCGTGCGTGCACGTTGCGATTGAGCCTGACGGTGTAAGTGAAAGTTCTCTTGGGGGGTATGCGTCACTTCGGGGTTGTTTTTGGAAGCTCTGCGAACTTTTTTGGGGGCATCGCACCGGCGTGCCAGGGCCTGAAGCAACAACCTGGCGTTTTGAAAATCACCGCGCCACAGCATGCCTGTACCTGCACAGGCCAAGCGATAGGCGCTGTCTGCACTCAGGGTGTCATCGGCCAAGACCACGCGCTTTGGCACTGGTGCGCCCCGTTCACTGCGCCATTCGTCTTGGCAATCGTGGCCATTTTCTTGCCAATACAGGTGAGTGGCAGAAGCGCTTAACGCAACTGAAGAGGGGGTGTTTGTTTCTGAACTGTGCATGGGGTGATCATAGGCGTTTCAGCAATGCGTCCTGCAAACAAGGTGAAGTGGCATAAAGTTCATGCAGAATGTTCATCAGATGAAAGACAAGCCCTACAAAATTCCTGAATCAGTGTTGGTGGTCATTTACACACCCCAAGCTGACGTCTTGCTCATTCGCCGAGCCGATGCAGGCACTTGGCAGTCGGTGACGGGCAGTAAGGATGCAGTCCATGAATCTTGGCAAGAAACGGCGCGTCGAGAGGTGATGGAGGAAACAGGCTTGGACACCCGCCATCCTGAGTTGCAATTGAACGATTGGTGCCTTGAAAATATTTATGAAATTTATCCAGCGTGGCGTTACAGGTATGCCCCTGGTGTTTCGCAAAATCGAGAGCGCGTCTTTGGCTTGGCTTTGCCACGAAGGTTGCCCATACAGCTTAGCCCTAGCGAACACACCGAATTTCAATGGTGCCCATGGCGAGAAGCTGCGGACCTTTGTTTTTCTCCCTCCAATGCTGAAGCCATTTTGATGCTGCCTCACAGGTTGGTTTTAGACGATGAAAAATGACAAACCAGCTTTTTTGAAAGTTGCCACCTACAACATTCACAAGGGTGTTCAAGGTTTGGGCCCAGCACGCCGTTTAGAGATTCACAACTTGGGCTTGGCAGTTGAGCAATTGGACGCAGACATCGTGTGTCTTCAAGAGGTGAGAAAGGTGCATCGCCGTGAAGAAAAATACTTTAAGCATTGGCCCGAGTTGCCACAAGCAGAATTTTTGGCGCCGCCTGGCTATGAAGCCGTCTATCGAACCAATGCGGTCACGCGGCATGGTGAACACGGCAACGCCTTGTTGTCGCGGTGGCCTGTCATTTCTCATCGGCACGAAGACATCTCAGACCATCGCTTTGAACAGCGTGGGTTGTTGCATGTTGAAGTTCAAGTGGGTGACGCGACAGCCTCCAATGACAGCCTGGTAGCGCCTGTCAATGTTCATGTCATCGTGGTTCACCTGGGGCTGATTCCGGCCAGTCGTGTGCGACAAGTTGAGCAGCTGCACAAATACATTTCGCGGGAGGTGCCTGAGGGTGCTGCTTTGCTGGTGGCCGGTGACTTCAATGATTGGGGCACACGCATTACCCGAATGATGCAGCGCAAAGGGCTTCAAGAGTGGCAGAACGATGCGCAGCCCACTTATCCTTCGCGATTGCCCATGGTGCAGTTAGATCACGTTTATGCAAGAGGCCTGACACCTGTGAGCCAAATGGTGCCGCATGGCAAAATTTGGCAACGCATGTCAGATCATTTGCCCCTGGTAGCCAAATTTGAGCGATGAAAAATCACCCACCTTTGCGCGATGGTCATCAAATCAAGCTGTTGAAAGGCAGTGCAGAATATTTTCCTGCGCTCATTCGCGCCATCGATGCTGCACGCTCGCACATCCACTTGGAAACTTATATTTTTGACTTTCATGCCACGGGTGCTTTGGTGGCCGCCGCCTTAGAAAGGGCTGGCCGCCGCGGTTTGCGGGTTTGGGTGGTGGTGGATGGTGTCGGTACGCCCCGTTTGCCTGAAGAGTGGCGATCGCGTTTTGACCAGTCTGGCGTGGTGTGGCGGGTTTATTCGCCATTGGGCACTTTGGGCCTTCTGATTCCCAGTCGGTGGCGCCGTTTGCACCGCAAGTTGTGTGTCATTGATGGCCATTTGGCATTTTGCGGTGGCATCAATATTTTGGACGATTTGCACGACCCGCAGTATGGGGCCTTGAAGTCGCCTAGGCTAGATTTCGCAGTGTGTGCCACAGGCGCATTGGTACAGCAAGTGCAAGAGGCGACGACCCAGCTGTGGTGGCGCATACAAGCTGTGCGTCACGTGCGACAACAAAATTTTCCTGAAGCCTTCAGCTCATTCAGGGCTGCAGGGGTCCATTTGCCTTGGCTCCAAGATGCATACCATGCACAAGCACAACGCTGGGTGGCTCGCGCAGGCTTGTTGCTGCGTGACAATGTGCTGCATCGCAGTCAAATTGAAAAAGCCTATCGACGCGCCATTGGCAAGGCACGCCATGACATTGTGATTGCCAATGCCTACTTTTTGCCTGGCAGAAAATTACGCCAAGCTTTGATCCATGCTGCGCAGCGCGGCGTCAGAGTTCAACTGCTGTTGCAGGGACGGTATGAGTACTTCATGCAATACCACGCAGCGCGTCCTGTTTACGGACAACTCTTGGCGGCAGGGGTTGAAATTTACGAGTACGCAGAAAGTTTTTTACACGCCAAAGTGGCAGTCATTGATGCACATCACGAGCACCCTTGGGCCACGGTGGGTTCCTCTAACCTCGATCCCTTCAGCCTGCTTTTGGCACGTGAGGCCAATGTGGTGGTGGCTGATGGTTTATTTGCCAAGCAGTTGCAGCTTGGACTGGCGCAGGCCATTGAGACGGGCAGCCAAAGGGTCATGCCCGGCGCTTTGATGGCGCGCTCTAGATTTCAGCGAACCATGGACTGGATTGCCTTTGGTTTGATGCGTTTTGCCATATGGCTGACTGGCAATCGCTACTGAAACGTTTCGTTGGGCGGAACGGCGCAAGTCCGTACCGCTAGAAGTGACATCAATCACTGGTACGATCATGCTTTGAATTTTCAAAACAAACGCTTATGAACGCTCCCGCCCATTTGCCTGCAGAGGACATCGGTACACCCGTTTCCGTGAAGATTCGCGAGCGCATCCAGGCAGCACGCAAACGCTTCAATGCCAACGACAACATTGCTGAATTCATTCAGCCCGGCGAACTAGAGCATTTGCTCGATGAAGTCGCTGGCAACATGCAAAAAGTTTTGGACAGCATGGTGATCGACACCAAAAACGATCACAACACCCAAGACACAGCCCGTCGCGTGGCCAAAATGTATTTGAAAGAAGTCTTCAAAGGCCGGTACGTAGAAGGCCCAGAAGTGACTGAGTTTCCCAATGCCGAGCACTTGAATGAGCTCATGATTGTGGGTCCCATCACAGTGCGCAGTGCCTGCAGTCACCATTTGTGCCCTGTCATAGGTCAAATTTGGATTGGCGTTATGCCCAATGAGCACACCAACGTCATTGGCCTGTCAAAGTACGCTCGCTTGGCCGAATGGATCATGGGCCGTCCCCAAATTCAAGAAGAGGCCGTGGTTCAGTTGGCCGATTTGATCCAACGCAAAACACAACCCGACGGCTTGGCCATCGTGATGGAAGCCAGCCACTTCTGCATGGGCTGGCGCGGTGTCAAAGACATGGACAGCAAAATGATCAACTCGGTCATGCGCGGTGTGTTCCTAAAAGATGCCAATTTGCGCCGTGAATTCTTGGCACTGATTCCTAGAAAGGCTTAATCATGTTGGTACGTTTGCTTTACGCCAGTCGCGCGGTTGATGCTCAGCCTTCCGTCATTGAATCGATACTGGCTCAGTCCCGTCAATTCAACCCAAGCACGGGAATTACAGGTATCTTGGTGTACGGCGGAGGTATCTTTTTGCAAGCCATCGAAGGCGGCCGGGAAGCGGTGAGTGAGTTATACGGCCACATCCAAAAAGACCCACGTCACAAACAAGTGGTGTTGTTGCATTACGAAGAAATTTCGGAGCGCCGCTTTGGTGGCTGGACCATGGGGCAGGTTGATGTGTCTCGCGTCAACACCAACATTTTGCTCAAGTACTCCGAGCGTGCCGAACTCGACCCCTACAGCGTTTCTGGTGCTGTATCGCTGGCCTTGCTTGAAGAGTTAATGGCCACGGCCTCCATCATTGGGCGCGCCTGATTTTTCATCACTGAGTTTGCTGGGTTGCGATTTTTCTAGCAGCCCCAGCAAGCGCAAGCCCATCGTGGTGGCATTGGGCAGCTTGCATGCAGGCTGCGTGCAACTCCAGCAAATCCGGCAGTTTGAAACGCTTCAAACTTTTCAAGATTTTTTGCATCAACCTGTCCCCAGCCACGCACTGTGTGTCGGTGGCTTTGATTTGCCTTTCGGCTTGCCTAGGGCGTGGGTTGAAGCCATGCAGTGGCCAACCAGTTGGCCTGAATGCATGGACCTCTATGCCTCTCACTCGCGTGAAGCATTGCGCCAACTCTTCAAGTCGTTTTGTGATGCAAGGCCTGTTGGCGCCAAGTTTGCCCACCGATTGACTGATGTGCCGGCTGGTTCTAGCCCCTCCATGAAATGGGTTAATCCACCTGTTGCGTGGATGATGCACGCAGGCGTACCCTTACTCCGTCAAGCGGCTTGGACCTTGCATGGCTTGGAAGTGGGACGTACCAACTGTATTGCATTAGAAGCCTATCCTGGTTTATTGGCGCGAGAAATTGTGGGTCATCGCAGTTACAAGAGCGATGACAAATCGAAACAAACGGCCGAACGTTGGGTGGCTCGCAAAGACATATTGCATGCCTTGGACTTAGCGCAAACCCGTTTGTCATTGCGCCTTAAATTAACGGCCTCGCAGCACGATGCCTTGTTGGCCGATGGCTCGGGTGATGCTTTGGATGCGGTACTCTGTATGGTGCAAGCGGCCTGGGCTTGCGTACAACATGAACAAGCAAAAGCGGCAGGTCAGAAGGGAAACTTTGGCTTGCCCAACTTTGACAAACTAGAGGGCTGGATCGTCAGCGCTTAATTGCCAAGGCACTTAACTGCTTAGATGGCCATGCCTGCAATATCGTCTGGTACGGCTTGCAAGGCACGCAATGCAGTGATGGCTTCAATGTCTGTGCGATACAAATGCACGCCATCTTGATCCTGCAACTCACCGGCTTTTCGCAAGGTGTTTTCAACAGGTAATTTGATGCCGCTGATGTGCAATTGAATGTGCCGCTGAGACAATTGTTTGCGCAACTGCTGAAGCGTTTCAACGCCCGTGGCATCGATGCGGTTGATCGGTTGTGCAAACAAGCAAACATGTTGAATATGAGTGTGCTCACGCAATTTTTCAGTGATGTATTTCTCAAAGTTGCTGGCCGCTGCAAAGTCCAACTCTGCATCCATTCGCAAGGCAAAAACATTTGAGGAAATGGGTGGTAAGTGCCAGAGGTGACGGTCGCGCAAACTGCCGTCTTCGTGGCACCCTACCTCAATGATGCGTGGGTGAAGTCGGGTGTGTAAAAAGTGACTAAGGCCTATCAAAACGCCTGCTAACACGCCCCAATAAATGCGCGGCGTGCTGAGAAGTGTGATGGCAAAAGTCAGACCTGCTGTGCTGGCTTCAATGCGCGAAATTTGCCACAGTTTGACAAACGCCTTGGGTTGAATCAGGCTGGAAACTGCCAAGATCACAATGGCTGCCAACACAGCGCGAGGGACATGAAAAAGTGCGGGCGAAGCAAACACAGCGATCAACACGAATGTGGCTGTGGCGATAGCAGCCCAGCCGGTCTTGGCGCCCGAAGCCAAGCTAATGGCCGATCTGGAAAATGAGGTACTGGTGGCAAAACTGCCACACAATGCAGAAGATATTTTGGCCAGACCTTGTCCAATTAAATCTTGGTTCTCTTGCCAAAGCGTGCCTTCTTTTTGGTTCTCTGTTTTGGCGCTAGAAGCAGCTTCTAAAAAACTCACAAGGGCAATGAGCACAGCTGGCCCCAGCAACAAGCCCAACTCAGACCATGGCAGCATCTGCGGCAATGACAAAGTCGGTAATGAAGCAGGCAAGGCACCGATCACTGCACCCCCTTGATGGGCAAACCCGATGGCATAACTGATGCCTGCAGTAGCGGCCACCACCAACATGATGCTAGGCCATCGGGGTAGCCATTTTTTGGCTGCAAAAAGCGCCGCCAAACTGCCAAGACCAAATGCCAAATCTGCGGCTTGCACTGATCCACCTGGCTGCCAACCTGTGATGGCGGGCAACTGAGATGCCATGACCAACAAGCCTGCAGCTTGTGTAAAGCCCATCATGACAGGCGAGCTGATCAGGTTGAGCAACCAGCCGTAGCGCAGCATGCCCATGAGCAATTGCAAAGTGCCAGCCAGCAATGCCAACCAAACGGCCAACTGAACCCATTCCACGCTAGCGGGTTGGGCCATGCCTGTCAGCGATGCGCTGATGAGCACACAGGTGAGCGCAGAGGGACCAATTGACAATCGGGTAGAGCCGCCCCACAAAACGCCCACAACCGCAGGCAGCATGGCGGCATACAAACCAGTTACCAAAGGCATGCCGGCCAAAGCGGCATAGGCAACCGATTGAGGCACCATCAGCAAGGCGACAGAAAAACCAGCAAACCACTCATTGCGAAAACGTTCAGGGGTTAAGCGGGGCCACTGCAAAAAGGGCAACCAAGCTTGATGAGGTTTCATGCGGCCATGATAGGTTGGAATTGACCTGACGCTACCCCAGACAAACGCTTAAACACTCAATCGCGCAAACTGCTGCACACAGGGCACTGCATGTGCCTTTGCGTTTGAATGCTTTGCCATTCCATGTGATGCGCATTGAGCATCACCAATTGTCCGCGCAGGCTGCTGCCCATGCCACTGAGTATTTTGAGCGCTTCAGCGGCTTGCATGCTGCCCATGATGCCTACCAAAGGCGCCAAAACGCCCATGGTGGCACAACGCGTTTCTTCAAAATCTTGTGCAGGTGGAAAGACGCATGCATAGCAGGGGGAGTCAGCGTGTTGGGTGTCGTACACCGATATTTGACCATCTAGGCGCAAAGCCGAAGCTGACACCAGTGGTTTGTGGTGGCTCACACAAGCCCCATTGATGGCATGCCGAGTTTGAAAATTATCGGTACAGTCCAAGACCACATCGACATTTGCGACAAGCCTCTCAAGCAAATTTGCATCGGCTTTGATGCCGTAGGTGCTGATTTGCAGGTCTGGGTTGATGGCCAGCATGGCGGTTTTGAGTGACTCAACTTTGGCTTGACCGACACGCGACTGCGTGTGTGCAATTTGACGTTGCAAGTTGGTGACATCAACTTCGTCGTGGTCTACCAAACTGATGTGTCCCACGCCTGCACTTGCCAAATAAAGCGCAGCGGGCGATCCCAACCCACCAGCCCCGATGACCAATGCATGCGATTGAGAAACCCGCTCTTGGCCTTCAACACCCCATTCGTCCAGCAAAATGTGACGCGAGTAGCGCAGGAGTTGGTCGTCCCTCATGGGCCCTTACTTGTCTTTGAGCGGTTCTTTGCGTGCGGCCAAAGTGGCACTCGCTTTAACAGGCAAGCCTTTGAGTTGGTTCAGCGCTTGATTGAGCTGGAAATCTTTAGGAGAACCAAACTCGGGGGGCCTTCTTTCAGACTCTGGCTTCTTGGCTTCGGCTTCCAATTTCTTCAGCGCTTCTTCGCGTGCTTTTTGGCGCTCTTCGTTTTTCTTCTCAGCTTCTTGGCCGTTGCCCAAATGTTTTTCTAAGTCGGCTTCACGTGTACGCAGCGCAGCAAAGACGTTGCCGTTTTCGGTTTCATCGAGCATGACGTCTGGCAAGATACCTTTGGCCTGAATGGAGCGGCCATTGGGCGTGTAATAACGTGCAGTGGTGAGCTTTAGTGCAGTATCTGGACCCAATTGGCGGACTGTTTGAACCGACCCTTTGCCAAAGGTTTGGCTGCCCATGATGGTGGCGCGTTTGTGGTCTTGCAAAGCACCGGCCACAATTTCACTGGCAGAAGCCGAACCTTCGTTGACCAACACCACCAGCGGAATCTTTTTCAATTGGCCTTGAGTGTTTTGCGTCAGACGTTGAATAGGATCGGCCTCAGAACTTCGGCGCCAAAACTGAGGTGACGCCTTGTAAACAAATTTGCTTTCTTCCAATTGGCCATTGGTAGACACCACCGTCGCGTTTTCTGGCAAGAAGGCTGCCGACAATGCCACAGCCGCATCGAGCAAACCACCGGGATCGTTGCGCAAGTCGAGGACCAAGCCCTGTAGCTTGGGCTCTTGCTTGTACATGTCTTCTATTTTCTTTGCGAAGTCTTCGACGGTGCGCTCTTGGAACTGGGCTACACGAATCCAACCGTAGCCGGACTCCAATAGCTTGGCCTTGACCGATTGCGTTTTGATTTCTTCGCGCACGATGGTGACGGTGAAGGTGCGACTTTCTTCTTTGCGGAAAACTGTGAGAACCACTTTGGTGTTGGGCTCACCACGCATGCGTTTGACCGCATCGTTCATGGACAAACCCTTGACAAACGCATCGTCAATTTTGGTGATGAGGTCATTGGTTTTGAGGCCAGCTCGGTCGGCAGGTGAGCCCTCGATGGGCGACACCACTTTTACCAGGCCTTCTTCTTGGGTGATTTCAATGCCCACGCCGACAAAGCGACCTGACGTACCCTCACTGAATTCTTTGAAACTCTTTTTGTCAAAGTACTGAGAGTGTGGGTCGAGGCTGGAAACCATGCCAGAGATGGCTTCAGTGATGAGTTTTTTCTCGTCCACTGCTTCAACATAGTCGCTTTTGACCATGCCAAACACCGCAGCCAATTGCTGCAATTCTTCTAGGGGCAAAGGCGCAAAAGTGCCGCGCGCCGTGGTTTGTAGCGAAATGGTGGTGAGGGCACCCGCCAGCGCACCCACACTTAACCAGCCGACAATTTTCAGTTTTTGACCCATGTTCATTGACCCTGAAGGTCTCCTTTTGAACCAATATACACCCGGATGGCCATGCTTGTAGACATCAGGTCTTGCGCCAGTGATAAAAATCAGGCCTTACCTTGGCTGGCAACAGCCGCCGCCGCTTTGGCGGCGGCCTCGGCATCGCCAAGGTAGTAGTTGCGAACAGGTTTCAGGTTGGCATCGAGTTCGTAAACCAAGGGAATGCCGTTGGGGATGTTCAAATTCACGATGTCGTCATCGGAGATGTTGTCCAAGTATTTAATCAGGGCGCGAATGGAGTTGCCATGGGCGGCCACCATCACGCGCTTGCCAGCTTTGATGGCGGGCGCCATGGACTCTGTCCAGAATGGCACCACGCGTGCAACGGTGTCTTTGAGGCATTCCGTCAAGGGCACATCTTCGGGCTTGAGCTTGGCATATCTCAGATCGGCTCTTTCACAGCGAGGGTCTTGCTGCTCTAAGGCGGGTGGCGGCGTGTCGTAGCTACGGCGCCAGACCAACACTTGCTCGTCGCCAAATTTTTTGGCCGTTTCAGCTTTGTTCAAGCCTTGCAGTGCGCCATAGTGACGCTCGTTGAGACGCCAGCTGTTGTGAACGGGAAGCCACTGACGCTCCATGGCATCCAGGGTGTGCCACAGGGTATGAATGGCACGTTTCAAGACGCTGGTATAGGCCAAGTCAAATTCAAACCCTTCAGCCTTCAAGAGACGTCCCGCAGCCTGTGCTTGCGCAATGCCCGTAGGGGTCAGGTCGACATCGGTCCAGCCCGTGAAGCGATTTTCTAAATTCCAAGTGGATTCGCCGTGGCGAATGAGAACGAATTTGTACATGGTGAAAGGTTTAATCAGAGAGGACAATACAGGTTTCCGCCCGCCATTTTAGAATTCGAATCTGGCGTGTGGCCGATAAATGCGCTGCATGTGAACTTTTTAAGGGTTTTTTGTGAATTTTCTGATTGAAAACTGGATGTTGGTTGCCGTGGCTGCAAGTTCTGCCTTGGCACTTTTCTGGCCCGCACTCACCAAAGGTGCTGCAGGGGGCGTCGAACCCTCCGAAGCCGTCTTGCTGATGAACCGCGAAAAAGCCGTGGTCATTGACGTTTGCGAGCCTGCCGAATTTGCGCAGGGGCATGTTGTTGGTTCTAAAAATATCCCATTGGGTCAGCTTGAAGCGCAGTTGCCCCAAGTGGTCAAAAACAAAAGCTTGCCCGTCATCATGGTTTGTCAAGCGGGTAGCCGTGCCAGCCGCGCTGCAGCGCAAGCCCAAAAATTGGGTTTTGAGCGAGCGCAAGCTCTGGCAGGTGGCTTGAAGTCTTGGCGTGAAGCCAACTTGCCTGTTGAAAAAGCCTAAGCGTTCAAAGACCTCATTGGAGTTGTCATGCCACAAGTGAAGATGTACACCACCGCCGTTTGCCCTTATTGCGTTCGGGCCAAACAAGTCCTGAAGTCCAAAGGTGTCACAGACATCGAAGAAATCAGAATTGACACCCAGCCAGAAGCTCGCGACCACATGATGAAAATCACGGGCCGACGCACTGTGCCGCAAATCTTCATTGGCGAAACCCATGTGGGTGGTTGTGACGATTTGATGGCGCTAGATGCCAAAGGCGGTCTGATGACGCTTTTACAAGCCAATTGACCTTTGGGCGCACCTTTGTGCGCTTCGCCATGGGTGATAATCTGTCCTGAACTTGCGGCAGGGGCTTGTACAAGCGGCCGCAAGGATGTCCCATCTACAACAAGTTAACTTATGTCAGAAGAAAACACTCCCGTGTTCCAAATCCAGCGCGTTTATTTGAAAGAAGCGTCTTTGGAACAGCCCAATTCACCGGCCATCTTGTTGGAACAACAACAACCCGCCGTCGACATTCAATTGGGTGTGGAAGCCAACCAAGCCGCTGAAGGTGTTTACGAGATTTGCGTCACTGCTACTGTGCACACCAAGATTGATGACAAAACCGTGTTTTTGGTCGAGTGCAAACAAGCTGGTATTTTCGAAATCCGCAATTTGCCAGAAGACCAAATTGGCCCCATCATGGGCATCGCTTGTCCACAAATCGTCTACCCCTATCTGCGTGGCAATGTGGCAGACATGGTGACACGCGCTGGTTTCCCACCTGTGCACTTGGCAGAAATCAACTTTCAAGCCATGTACGAACAACAACAAGCGGAAGCTGCCAACCAAGCGGCTGCAGCGCCTCAAGTTCAGTAACCCTCTCGCGAAAGCACCGGCTTGAGCCTGAAGATTGCGGTCATCGGGGCGGGTGCTTGGGGCACGGCACTGGCCATCAGTGCCAGTCGCGAAGGCTCAGGGCATGCGGTTCAATTATGGACGCGTGACCCTGTTGCAGCTTCACAACTTCAATCACTGAGAAGCAACCAACGCTATCTGCCGGGCATCCATTTTCCCTCGGCATTGCAATGCGTCAGTACCCCCGTTTCTGAATTGGCCCAATGGGCCAAGCAACACGATTTGATTGTGATTGGCACACCCATGTCGGCATTGCGGGACATGTTGCATACCTTGCAAGAGCTCCACAGACCGGTGGCTTGGCTCTGCAAAGGCTTTGAAGCAGGTGGTCCTGGTGTCGAGTCGGGTGCGATGCCGCACGAGGTATGCCAGCAGGTTGCGCCGCATCTCAAGGCCGGGGCTTTGAGTGGTCCCAGTTTTGCCCTCGAAGTTGCCAATGCGCAGCCCACCGCCTTGGTGGCGGCCAGTTCGCAGGAAAGTGTGCGACAAATCTTGGTGACGGCTTTTCACAGTGCCAGTTTGCGCGTGTATGCCAACGAAGACATTGTGGGCGTTGAAGTTGGCGGGGCTGTCAAAAATGTATTGGCCATTGCCACGGGTCTGTGCGATGGTTTGAATCTTGGCTTGAATGCCAGGGCAGCTTTGATTACGCGTGGATTGTCTGAAATGACGCGCTTGGGCATGGCTTTGGGTGCCAAACCAGAAACCTTCATGGGCTTGTCTGGCTTGGGTGACTTGGTACTCACGGCCACAGGTGATTTAAGTCGCAATCGCAAGGTGGGCTTGTTGCTGGCACAAGGCATGGACTTGCAACAAGCCGTTCAATCTTTGGGGCATGTGGCTGAAGGGGTATACAGTGCGCGCACCGTGGTGAAGCGTGCGCAAGCTCTGGGCGTCGACATGCCCATTTCTCAAGCGGTGGTGGCATTGCTTGATGGACAACTGAAACCCGCAGAAGCTGT
>JACCDK010104213.1_pt1 | contig 13526 bp, 17 predicted proteins | sample 7445871 | NCBI WGS metagenome assembly JACCDK01 (sample SAMN15323436, study PRJNA562643) | freshwater metagenome | isolation source: river surface water | place: USA:Blue River Watershed | collected 2017-08-15 | reverse complement strand
TATTCCACTATCCTCTTTACGAATGGAATGGTAAATACCGTGGAGCTTACCACCTATATGGACATTCACATGCCCACGTCCACCCTTTAGCGGGAACTATGTCAGCTTGTGCGTGTATAACAGGTTATAAACCAGTCAATGCCGATTGGATGATTGACAAGATAGAAGAATTAAAATGCAAACTAGAGACACAATCAAGCGAGTAACGCTTAACAGTAAACGATATTATCAAGTAAATTCTGAAGAGCACGGTCAATTAGGACCATTTCCAAGTGTAACTACAGTTTTAGGGTCAACTGCCGATACAACCGGTATTGATAAATGGAAAGAGCGAGTGGGTGAAGCTGAGGCCAATCGCATTAGCCAAAATGCTCTAGACCGAGGTAATATTATGCACAGACTTTGTGAAATTTACCTTAATCTTCCTGGTTCAATGACAACTCAGGCTAGATTAGAAGAAACCTTGGCTCTTACCAGATTAGACGAAGAAATTGATAAGCAAGATAATCGTGCTAAAATTGTCGGTGGCATGATGTTCTATAATTATATCAGATCTGGTTCATTTGACCGAATTAAGAGAACTGTTATGCAAGAAGAGTTTTTGTGGACTCATCGTAATGGCGGTTATGCAGGAACGGTTGATAATGTTTCAGAATTGGTTGATGGATCCTATGCAGTAATTGATTTTAAAACTGCGCGTAAACCTAAAAAGGAAGAGTGGATTGAGGACTATAAACACCAAGTTGCAGCATACGCAGTTGCAGTTTGGGATCGACATAAAATTAAGATTTCACAAGCTCAAATTTGGATCTCTAATGAGCAAACAATGGATCCTCAATATTTTGAAATGAATACTGAGGATCTTAAATTGTATTATGGTAAATTCTTAGAGAGGCTTGAGAAATTCTACGAAATGTTTCCTATTAATTAATAAGCAACAATCTTTCTTAGAGCAGCAACTTTAATTGCAATTTTACGAGCGCGACCGCTAGTATTATCATAAACTCTCAAGTAAATATACTCTTCATTTCTAGAGCGGTTAAATACAAAATAGTCAACTGGCGCTACGATTCCATAGTAAGTATTATGTGATGCAATATAAAGCATTTCATTTGGTGTAGTTGCTCTCTTACTATCGAATCTTTCTAAACGGAATCTAGTAAGACCTAAACCATCGATTGGCTCATCTATTTTAAATCCATTCATTGAATTAAAATATGCGTCTCTAGCCGGTAAAAAGACTGGTGTAGATTTTCTTCTATTAAATCTTTCCAGTTGGTCTGGAGAAAGTGCAATATCTGTAATTTGACCTCGCTTAAAGATTTTAGTAATGTATGTTCCACCTGGAACACGAGATTCTAGGGCATCTTTATATTCATTATCTCTAAATGCTTCATAGCTTGGGCCAAATCTTTCTTCGTTTTGTGCACGTTGAGCTTGACGTTCAGCTTCTAATCTTTCGCGCTCTTCTCTTTCAGTACGCTCTCTTTCTTCACGTTCAGCTCTCATTCTAGCAGCAAGTTCTGGATCAATCATACTTAAGATGAGGTCCTTAACTTGGCTCCATTCCATTGATGAATATCTATTGCGAATAACAGTTGCGTCATCCTCTAATCCAGGAATTTGCGCAGGATCAACTTTAACAAAATAATCTTTAATTGATTCTGGATTATTTGGACAGCTTCTAGTTTCAAATCCGCTAAGCTCTTGCATATTTGAATTGGCTTGATCTCTCCAAATTATAAATTGAGGAAGACTTAATGCATAAACATTACCGCCTCTTTCTCCAATAATAATTCTCATTGGAATTGAGGTATCTCTATTTGAAGCATATCCTCTAACATAAACAAGATCTCCAATTTCTGGTTGTTCGTCCCAAACAATTCCTCTTTCAATTCCATATTGACGTGCTCTTTCAGCAGCCTCACGTTGTTCGCGTTCTCTACGTTCTCTTTCTAATCTTTCTCTTTCAGCCGGATCAAATCTAGCCATTACGTCAGCTGGTAAAATTGCTTTAAGTTCATCGTCAATTCCAAAATTTCTGGTATTAACTGAACTATAACTAATATTATTATCTAGGAAACTTGTTGCAAATCTAATTTTCTGATCATCAGAAATTGTTTTAATCATTGCAAATACACAGTCCGGTCCAAGAATTGCGTGTACATCATCATCGCTAAGAGAACCGTCTGCATTTAATTTTGGAGAAATTAGAGAAGCCCATGCATTATCTTTTTCTAGAGTTCCGGCTGTATTTGATTTTAACCATTTCTTTTGTTCAAGTAGGGCTCTATACAATTTATAACCAAGACGAGCGCCTCTAAGCGCGCTTGGAATACCTCCACCTGGAAAGTGTGAACGGCCGCTTGAGTCTACTTCCATATGAATACAATCACTTTGATTATTGGCATCTGCCCATTTACCAAAATTGCTATTCATAAAATTACTAATAAAAGAATCAGATCCACCTGCTTGTTGAACCTTGTCCTTTGCCTCTTTATAAAATGCTAAAACTTCTCCTGGTAAGATTGGATAGTATGAACTTCCTCGAGTTACCCAAGTAATTTGTCTCCAGTTTAAGTCGACTAGTGCTTCTTGAAATGATTTGACTAGTGGAGCAAGACTTCTAGCTAGGGCTTGACGGTCCTTTGCTCTTTTTAGATAAGTATCTGGAAACTGTTCTGGCTGTAGAGCCATTTCTTCAATCTGGGAAGACTCTAATACTAGGTCTAGGAATGATTTATGCATAATTTATTAAATATTTCTATAGATATTTATTTGGGTTCAAACCCATTTTCTAGAGTATAAAAAATAAAAATTCAGTGGCAGTGGTACACAAAAGTATTTTAATAAAGTCAGACGGATTCTATTTAGTTAATTGGGATCCTGAGACAAATCAACCAATTGATCAAATTAGACTAACTGGTCGACTCTCTAATTATTTTGCCAATTTTGCAGAATTTGATGAAGAGGTTACCATAGGAGACTTTATTTCAGTGCTTGGTGATTTTACTGATGAAATCAATACCGTATTCAATGGATATCTTAATGAGATCGATTTTGATCTATTTTTACAAGAGGCATATTTGATTCCGACTAAACCGCCTGCAATTGACTATATCGAGTTGGCCTGGAAAGTTAGAATGATTGCTGCTTCTGATATGACAATTTTAGATATTGTTCCCAATCTACTTGGTGTTAGCACAATTGTAGGCAGCGAGTCAGATGTTATAACGGATTTAGATTTTGTTATGTTAAGAGACCTATGTAAATTTGTAATATGCGAACAAACTGCTCTTGATATTCCAAACGATCGTACATATCAAATTGCAGTTGAGGCTGAACGTAGATGGACACTATTTGATATTATTGCAGGATTCCTATCTGAAATTTCAAGATACGGTTCCCCTGAAGAAAAGCAATATATGATTGATGAACTTAATAAAGAGTCTAAGCTTTCTTTTACTGAATTAATGGATTATGTAGATGAAATTGAAGAACTTAGTAAAGAAATAGAATCTGAGTCATCTGATGATCTTCTGGATGATGACGACGATGAAGACTAGTTATCTAATTAGGGTTCCAAATGAGTCCCTGGCAGTCACCAGGGTAGCCCTGGAACAGCTTGGGAGCCAAATTGAATACGAATACCCAGGTGCCATTTTTACAGATTTTTTAGTATTATTAGATATAGAAAGCTTAGACCAGTTGGTCTCGGCCATTTCTGGTATTACAATATTACAAGGATTATGAGAAAAACCAAAATTAAAGTACACTACTCAACTAAACAGGTCTTGGAAAAGGATTCTGGAGGCAATTTTAGTAAGTCTCCATTAAAACCAAAGCGTTTACTTGAAAATTTTGAAGCAGAGGGGTTAATTGACAATTTTGAAATAGTTGAAGATTTCACTCCATATACAAATAAAGATTTTAAGATTGCGCATACTAAAAGCTATGTTAATTCATTTTTTAGTGGACAACGCGGCAGTACATCAAATGGATTAGATTGGTCTGTTCAATTTGCAGAATCAGTTCGCTACACTAATGCATCACTGCACGCTGCAATAAGAGGTTCTATTTTAGAGCCAGATCAAGTTCACTTTAGTCCAACTAGTGGATTTCACCATGCTAGACCAGATGGAGGAAGTGGATTCTGTACGTTTAGCGGTCAAGTTATTGCATCAATTAAAATTTTAGAAGAGTTTGGATTAAGCGGAGCATATTTGGATCTAGATGGTCACTTTGGAAATTCAATCGAAGACTCTAGAAAATTTGTTAAAGATTTAGATAAAGCTGTTCCGACTGAGTTTAATATTAATCCAACCGGAAGTGGCAAAGCCTATATCAATAATCTTAAGTGGAACCTACAAAATTTAGAAGAAGCTATTTTAACTGGACAAATTGGATATGTTGTATGGTGTCATGGCGCAGATTCACATGAATGGGATGATTTAGGGTTTCAATGTTCAACTGAACAATGGGTAGAGTGCTCTACGATTTTTTGGAATTGGGTTAAAGCTATGGATAAAAAATTAGGGAGACCTCTTCCTGTAAGTTGTGCTCTATTTGGTGGTTACAGAAAAGACGATTATCAAAGCGTATTAAGTTTACATACAGCAGACTTTGTTGAGTGTATGAATAATTTGTTGGACCTTGAGGTTAAATATACTATAAAGGTACAGCCAAAATATTCATATACGCATGTCAAAGCAGAATACGTCCGATGAGGAAATGGAAAAGGTCTTTAAGGACCTCGATAAGTATGGATATAATTCCAAATACTGGTCAAGAATAGACGAAGTAATTCACTGGTTAGAATCCAGAGAGGAATATGAAAAGTGTGCTGATCTTTATGATTACAAAAAGTTCTATACAAATCCCTCTTAAATGGCACACTATAAAATTGGGTTAATCTTAACCTCTACTCTACATGGAATTCTTCTTTTTGCAATGGCAGCAGTTTTACCACATCTGCTTTTACATTCACCGGCCTGGTTTGCATTTCCAATAATCTTTATGCTAATAAATTTTATCTGGTCTGGAGGAGCAACTCCACTAACGGATTTGGAAAATTCTTTTAGACGAAAACTCGGAATACCAAGAATTCATTGTTTTATTGGACACTATATTACAGGTATACTAAAATAAAAAAGAGGAGATTAGTCTCCTCTTTTGGTTTATCTAGATTAGATAAAGTTATTTAGTTTCTTCAGTAGATGGAGCTTCGGTTTTCTTACCGCTTCCTACTACATTCTTAACTCCAAGTAGAGCTGCTCCAATTGTTGTAAACATTACTGATTGGTTAATAATATCGATAGATTTATCTAAGAACATTTTGTCAATGCAACCTAATAGGAAACAAAGACCTCCAATAAAAATAATGTAAACTCCAGCAGTTGAAGTAGAAGAAGTTTTGCCCGTATCATTTGAAGTCATTTCGCCAAACGAAAACTTCTTGATATCCCCGATTTTAGGTATAGCCATGATTGAAAGATTTTTTATTATTTATCTGACAGGTAATCTTCTAGGAACTCAGTTAACTTCTCTGAATTGGGTAATTTGGTAAAATCCATTTGATAGTGCTGGCTAAATCTTTCAGACAATATAGTAGAAGCTTTTACTTTATTGTTTTGAATTAATAGGTTAATTCCAAGCCAATCTGCTTCTTGTTCTTGGCGTTTTGAATAATACGGCTCGCCTTGATGATTTGCAATAGAGTGACCTAATTCATGGGCTTCAATCGCAAGCATATGATCCTTTGTAAAATAGGCTTCACTTACCTCAGCTCCATCAAAATAAATTGTTTGACTTTCCAAATTTGCAAATGCAATACCAAGTCTTTCAAAATAAGGCTTTATCGTATTGTATAAACTATCATTTGGATAGGTAATAACTAGTGTCCAGCTTGGATCTAGTTGAGCTTCCATTGTAATTGGCTCTTCAACACTTTCGCTAAGACTCAAATCTCTAACTTCATCTTCAGTATCGTCGCTTCCTTTAAATGGATCCTTAAAATTAACTTGACCTTTGACTTTACTTGCATTACGACCCATCATATCTCTCCAAAGTTCTCTTACATCAGGCTGCCCCATTTGATCGGCTAACGCAGCTGAATAAAAACCTTTATCTTCAAGCTGAGCAAGTTCAAACCATTTTTCAACTCCAATTCTTTTGCCATGTTTATCACGAATTGAAGCAAGATGTTTAAATCTTAAAAAGAGATCAGTATTATAAGTATCTCCTACGTATTTACGCTGGGGATTTAACTCAGAAAGCTTTTTTGTATAAGTTTTGGCTGGAGCTTGCGCTTCAGATACCCAGTCTGTAAATTGTCTAACTTGCATGTTTTGCATATGATTTAATTATCTTGTACTACATTATTATTTATCGTCACTAAGATAGATAAACTAAAATAACGAGTCTATTCCAATGAAACCTAGATTCCATGAAGAAGACGACCTGGAGTTTAATCCAGACGACTTTGACGCTACTCCTGCCTCAAAATTTGATTTTGAAGACGAGTTTGAACCAGTACAAAATGAAGAGCCTGAGTATGGATCTGGTGATGAAGCTGAGCTTAAATCACTACAAGCCAAACTTAGAGAACTTCCAAAAGGTCACCCTATGAAAAAAGATCTTGCTATTAGAATATTAGATCTACATAAAAAATTATCTGCTGAAGATACGGGTTACAATCAACGAAGAGAACAAGCTGAAATGAAAGCTAAAAAAGCTCAACTTAAGAAACAACAGTGGATGGATTCTGTAATAGATGATGAATCTTCATATGATGGTTTTGAAAGTAGGCGCGTGTTAAAATGTTCTGACTTTATTATCTTAGAAAAGAAAAGAGCAGAGGTTTTAAAAGATGCCGATAAAAAATTTCCAAATCTAAAAAAAGCAGAAATGAAAAAGATGCTTAAAGATCAGGAAAAAGGCGCAAAAGATTTTAAACAAAAATCTAAAAAATATTTTGGTTGGGCAAAGGATCCTGAAGCGGCAGCTGCTGCTTTTATAAGAAAGGCAACTGGCAAAGAACCAAAAGATCTTTAATTAAAATTCAGAGCCGAGCGTAAAACCTCGGCTTTTTTTAGCTTATGTTGAGACATTTTATAATTGTAATTATCCTATTTTTTATAACAAATTGGGTAAATGCTCAAATTATTGTAGATAAAGGTGGGGATGGCTGGTCGACCCAAGTTGATTCGGCACTGGTCATTATTAAAAAGACTTCGCCTAAGCACTGGAAAATGGTTGAAGAATCTTGCAATCATATTTCAATGTGGAATGGAAAAGTATCAACAACTCAACCTGGTAAAGGTGCTGAACCTGGAACAATCGTGATATCTAGGGATGACTTTAAGCTTGGGTCAATAAACAATATAGCCGCAGTAATTGTTCACGAGAGCAGACACCTGTGGATCTCCAGAAATGGTTTTATATTTAAAGACCCTATGTTAGAAGAGGCTGACTGTTACTTATGGGAATTAGAATTTTTACAAATGATTCCTAACGTTGAGCCATGGTTAGTTCAACATGTCTTTAATCAATATATTGGAAACTCCAAGAAAAAATAAGGGCAGAGAGTAGCGAATTCCCTGCCCAATCCGTGAACGAGTCCCGGTCCTAAGTGAGGTCTTCAAACCTCAACTATCTTTAATCCTCATCGGAATATTCTTCTTCATCATCAAACTCTTCATCATCATCATCATCATCCTCGTCTTCTCCAGAAATCATATCTAATTCTTCTTGAACTCTATCATATAGCATATAAGTTTGTTCATCTAACCAACCATTAAGAGTTTCTTCAATTTCATTACAAAAAGCATCAATATCGTCTAAATTATCCATGGTGCCGCCAGTAAGATCTTCAATTGATATAAATTCATATGAACTTAGATCGCCTTCCATAATTTCCAATTGTGGAACGTCCTTTGAATCAACGCTAAATGCCCATGCATGGTCAAATCCTTTAATTAGATCTGTAATTGGGGCTAATCCTAATTTCCAGAGTCTAACTAGTTCTGGTGATAATTGAGATTCATCATCTTCAAAAGCAAGTTTAAGTCTAACTGCATAACTTGCATAGACTCTAGGCTCTTCACCTTGAAAGTTTAGGTCATCAACATTCCAATCTTGATCAATATGGAGTGTACTGTTTTTTTCATCAAGATGTACCATATAACTACTTGAGTTATTCATACTCTCTGCGATTTTTGCTAAGAGTTCATTAGCCAATTCGTTAGAAGGTTCGTCTAAATAACCTTCACTTTCATTTATAAATTGTTTAAATCTTTGAATTTTCATATTAATCTAAATATTTTGCAAGTTTTCCAACCTCAGCATAATCGCCAGCATCTAGTGCAGCATCAATTAGCTCTTGGATTTCTTTTTTACTTAATTGTGATAGGTCAGCGGGTTTGTTTTGAGAAGGCTCGATTCCAAAATCTGGAACCTCTTCATCAAATTGGCCTCTTTCCCAGTCCTTTATCTCTTGTTCAATTTCTAAAATAATTGCTTTCATTTTAGCAGTTGCCCCAGCATCTTCACTAAAGATTTCTTTCATTAATTGTAAAAATTGAGTAGACTCCATTTGCATTAGTTTACCAAATACATGTTCTCTAATATTTTCAATCTCAACTCTTTCGGTAAAACGGTTTACAAAATCTCTAAGATCAGCTGCTAAATACGGACCATATCTTAAATCTTCTAGCTCATCGCTAAGCGTTCCAGTATTTGCAATAACTTTTTGGGCCTCTTCTTCGTCTTCTGGAATTGCAGCTGCTCCAATTAATTTGTAGATACCTTTAATTGTTTCATGTAGCAACATTGCAAAGTCTGTACCCAGTGCAGTAATAGTTGGCTCCATTTCATTAAGCGAATCTTCAATTTCTGGAGTTTCAATATCACCACTCTCTAATGACTTAAGAATTTCATCAGCAGTTTTCTCATCATTTTGAATTGGTTTCCAATCAACATCAACTGAACCGCTAAATCCGCTCTTATCTCTTTCCCACATTTGTTTTTGAACTTCAAGTGGAATTCTCCAATCAAGAGCAGACGCAATATCTGTAATTTTCTTAAGAAGATCTACCATTTTTGCAGCGTCAGCTGGTCCAAAAATCTTAATCATTCCATCCATGGTTTCAGGTAAAGCTAACATGCGTTTTGCATTTTTGGCTTCACCTTGCATAATTGCATTGCCTAATTTACGTTTATTAATTGCGGCAATTGTATTTGGATCAGTAATTTCTTTTTGATCTTCTGGAGTTTCCATTTCAACTGGCTCCATCATTTGCTGAATTTGACCCTGTTGCGGAAATTTAATAATTAATTTGGTTTGACCTAAGATTGAACCATATTCTTGCATAATAATATCTTCTGCAAGTTTTTCTAATTGAGCTTTAACTTGAGGAGTCTGCATTTGCTGAACCTGTCCAACAAATTGCATAAATTGACCCATTTCTCTGCCAAGTCGCTGCTCAGTACCTTGAACATCCTGCATTGCTCGACGCTCAACCCCTTTTAAATATTCGCCAGGGGTTCCAGGATTTCCCTGTAAACTGGCTTCTTGTAAAAATTGCTTTATTGTTTTCATATTACTTGAGGAATTCCTTTGGTGTAGTACCTAATTTTTTTAATTCCATCTCAAATCTCTTAATTACATCTTCAGCAGTTGCGCTTGGTTCAGGCTTAACTGAAGGTTTTTTAGTTGGAATTGGTCCAGGTCTTGGAGTTACTTTAGGTTTAGTAGTAGGTTCTTTAATTGCAGGTTCTGCTGCATAAAACTCATTTACAATACTTTCACCAAGTAGTTCTATAATTTTAGGTTCAGACTTAACAGCATTTAGCAACTGTGGATATTTAAATAATCCAGTACTTGCATAACCCTTAATCTCATCTAAAATTGCCTTTGCATTTTGAATAACCTCTGCTCTGGTTTTAGGATCAATATTTGGAAGTAACATATTAAATAGTTTAGCAGAAAAAATTGACATTACGCCAAACTTCATATAGAGAGCAATAATCTCTTCTTCTTTAACAACTGGTGCAATTCTTTCCATTAAAATATTAAGAATTACTCTTGCAGATTCTTGATCGTCTTCTGGATTTACTTTGTAACTTGCTTTAATAACTGAGTCTAATACTTGAATAGGAGATTTCTTATCAAGATTTAATTCAGTAATTACCTTTTTAATCATTGCCTCAATTGGAAATACTGTAAGTAGAGTCTTAATCATTTTTTCTGGATATCCAAATTGGTTAAGGTGTCTTACAATATCATCAGTTTGCTTTACACTTTTATCATTAATATCATGACTATATGTAACTTTACCATCGTAAGAGATTGTGGTTCCAATTAAGTGGTGAGGATCAGTTGGAGGTAAACCAAAATCAAATGTATTAATTTGTACAGCGCCTCCTCCATAGGAACGATTATTAAAGCTTCCTCTATTAATACACCAGTTTGCAACTGAACATAATTCCTTTTGGGCTTTTTCAGTACGGGCGCTTAACATTAAGTAGCGATCATCTGCATAGATCACTGATCCTTCTGGCTCTAATTCTTCTAATTTATCAATTTTACTTTGAACATCAGAATTTAAGTAGCCCTTAACATAGTTTTCAGCATAAACTACAAAATCCATTGGATCAGTAAATGCTTTTGCTTTCTTTAGGAGACGTACTTTAACCTCTTCTCCTAAATCATTCATAATGGTTGCAGCATTAAATAATCGCTGAAGATCTTCTTTTGGTAATTCTCTAGCAGCCCTACGTAAATTTCCCGGTAATTCATTAAGAATCCATTTTGCTTTACGACGAGTTTCAATTTGATTAAACTCATCCATTAGCGCTTCAAATGCAGGAACTCCATTCACCTTTTCCTGATTTGGAAATTCAATAATTGGAATTGATAATTCGCCAAGGAATTGGGAATTTGCTTTGATTTTATCAAGTAGCTGTTGTAGTTGTTCAAATGAAACTCGGTGGTCAAATCTAAATCTAATAAAAGTCGATGCATAACCAGGAAGAGGCTGGATTAATTGAAGAACCTTTTTATAATCTTCATTTGCAAAAACTCGGGCCTGATCTTCTGGAGTAATTTGGGAAACTTCAATACCCTTTGCTTGAGCAAACCGTTTTAACATATATTGTTTAGCTGCCTGAACATTCTCAGTTAAGAGTCTGCTCGAACGTTTCCAGCTATTAAATGATTCTATTATTCTCATCGTTAAAATAACCTTGTTTAGTTTTTCCTTTTACATAATATCTCCAAGCATCACGACCTTTTCTTTCAGCCATTTCCAATTGATCCCAATCAATATGGTCGGCTGCCCATTTCATTGCAACTCTATAAAATTCAGTTTCATTTGAATAGGCTGAGGTTGGGATAGCTTTCATTTCAACATCCATTGAACCAGTGCGGCGACCCCAAACTCCAACATTAATTCCCTTTGGAGTCATTCTACGAATTTTACTTGGGCCAGGAAAAAATCCTAGACCCCAACCATCAGATCTTCTATAACCAGGCTTTGCCCAAACAAGGGTACCGTTTAGGAGTTGAGTTGGACTTGAAACTACTTCAAGGCCCTTATCTCTTAATAACTGTGCTTCTGGTGAATCTAAAACTTCTCTAATTTCTGGAAGAGCGGTTCCGCCGTATTCTCCTCTTGAAGTGGCAGCCAGCATTGCGTCTTTTCTAATTTTCTTGGAATCATCTCTATATTGATCTGTGTCAAGTAAACCAAGATCCTTTAATCTAGAGAGTTTAGCTAATTGTTCTTCTGAAGAATCATCTTCATTAACAAATGAGCTAAATTTTTTAAGGTATGACATTGAATTTATCCTATTTGTAGTTATTTATCCAGATCTAATACTCTTGGTCTGGAATTAGGTACAATAGAATTAGTAATTACCCTGTACAATCATTAGTTCTAGTTCGCCTAGATCGTCAGCCCCTTGTTCGTATATCCATTCGCGACGCTGATCCCACTCTTGTTCGTCCTCTGGATCGTCAAAATCAATATGTTTATTGATAATTTCGCCAGTTTTTCTTCTAAGGGTTTGGAGAGCTTGGTCAATTTCTGGATCACTTCCCCACTCGTCAATCATATCTTGCCAACGTTCATCAAATTCCGCTTTGGGAGCAAGGCCTAGATCACGAAGACGATCTTCAATTCTGCTTGAATCGTCTTCAGTTTCATTAATGAACTGTTTAAAGTTTTGTGCTTTCATAGAGATATTTATCTAAACTTGTTCTGGTTAGAGTGTATAATAAAAATATGTCGATTATTAATTGGGAACTGTGGCACAAGGTTAGAGGTGCAAATACAAAGATCGTAACCGAAATTGATCCACGATTTAAGATGAAAAAGAAAACAAAAATACAGCAAATTGTCAAGGACTGGCAAGAGGCTACTCAAGCTGAGGTTTGGGAAGGGGTTCGAGATAATTTCCTATTTGGATTTATTGGTGCAACCCTAGTTGTGTTTATTGCAACGCGAACTGACTTTGCAGTTTTAATTGGTTATATTACCTATTATTTCTTTATGGGCCGAATTGTAAATCGACCTAAATATGTAACTGAACTTGGTAAGTTGGTGGTATTTCCAATTCCAAGTGCGCTAGGTGCGTTTACCGGTTATAAGCTCTCCTATCTACTAATACAATTAATAAATCAATGGCTGGCATAATTAAATCCCTTAAATTAGGGCACCTTAGAGTGTCAATGGTAATTCGTCACAGGTGGGAAAGTTACCGTAATTCTGAATACTCAACCCGATTAATGGACGATATTACACTGTGGCATCGACGTTATCAATTGGGGATCTGGTTTAAAAAGGATATGGCAGTCGGCACCCGTAAAAAGGGCAAAGCGCTATTTAGCAAGTCAAATCTATCACCAAGTTGGTATATTGGTTTTGACCTAATCTGGGTTAAGCTATGGTTTAACTTTTCATGGAGGGTCTTAACTTTTAAAATAGACGACTAGTGAGGGACAATTTTCAACAAATAATGAGTCTCCTAAAATTTAGGAGTGAAGACGATTTCTATCATCTACAAATTATCAAGCGTAAGAAGGATCATCCAGAAATTGGATCAAATTCGCTTGTAATCAAAACTTATTATATTAAGTCAGTTGACCACCTAGATAAGGTTGGACCAGAGATTGTTGCGCTATGTGAATTTCATGGAGCACGTGCCTGTATTAATCTTAATCGCCGCTCATTTGAAAGAATGGCATTTCATACTCTAAAGAAGGTTACTGATCAAATTATGAACAAAGATTTTAAGTCAGTTCGCAAAGCCTATGAATCAGTATGTGGAGCCTATGCAAACGAAACGGACAAGAGCTGGATTATTGATATTGATAATATTTCTATCGATGCATTTAATCACAGCCCTGATATGATTGAACTTAGAAAAAAGATTATTGAATTAATAATTGATACAGGAAAGGAGCCTCGGCTGGATTATATCCGGACTCGTAGCGGAGTTCATATTATTTGTCGCCCATTCAATCT
>JACCDK011562720.1_pt1 | contig 13529 bp, 14 predicted proteins | sample 7445871 | NCBI WGS metagenome assembly JACCDK01 (sample SAMN15323436, study PRJNA562643) | freshwater metagenome | isolation source: river surface water | place: USA:Blue River Watershed | collected 2017-08-15 | reverse complement strand
ATCAAGGTTTCGTTCCCCCTATGTTAGATGGCGATACCAATACAGTGTATGCATTCGCTTTTCATCCTGAGGACGCTAAGAAAATAGTGTTGGACTTGGAAAAGCAGTTTGGCCGTCCTCTGCCTACAGTGGAGTTGGCTACCACTCCAGAGTTTGTGGATATTTATGAGTTTCTTCAATTCAAATGGCAAGAGGTAGGGATTTTCATCAAAATCAAAGTGATGCAATCCGCGGCTTTCAAGGAGGCTACTGCCAAAGGTCAGGTGCCGTTGTTCAGAAAAAATTGGTTGGCGGATTTTCCGGATGCTGAGAACTTTCTGCAGGTATTTACTCAAGAGCAATGGTCGCCTAAAGGTCCTAATTACACCCATTTTTATGACGAGAATTGGCAAAAGGATTTCTATGAGGCGAAGAGGATGCAGAACACCACAGAAAGACGCAATGCCTTTAAAATACTAGATCAAACTATATCAGAAGTATTGCCTGTGATTCCCCTGTATTATGATCAAGTCATTCATGTTGTATCCAAAGACATTGAAAACTGGTCGATCAATGGAATCAACCTTTTGGATTTGACAAGAGTAAAAAAGTCGTCGTACCTTCGGCCTTCCCATGTTGAAAATTGATGTACATACGCATATAATGCCGGATCGGATTCCCAACTGGTCTAAAGAGTTTGGATATGATGGATTTATTCATTTGGATCACCATCGCCCGGGTTTTGCGCGCATGATGCAAGGCGATCGTTTTTTTAGAGAGATAGAAGAAAATTGCTGGAACCCTATTCTTCGTATTGAAGATTATGCGAAGTATCAGACCCAAGTGCAGGTGATATGCACCATTCCTGTGTTATTTGCTTATTGGGCAAAACCGGAAGATGGATTAAAAGTGAGTAGATTCCTAAATGATCACATTGCGGCCATTTTTCAAAGTCATCCTAAAAATTATGTGGGATTGGCCACCTTGCCGATGCAGGATGTGGATATGGCTTTGGAAGAATTGGACCGTTGTTACACTCTTGGTTATAAGGGTATTCAAATAGGTTCCAATATCAATAATTTGAACCTCAGTGAAGCGGTGTTTATTCCGCTGTGGGAGAAATTAGAGCAATTGAACATGTGTGTCATGGTGCATCCTTGGGAGATGATGGGAGAGGAGCAGATGAAGAAATATTGGTTGCCTTGGTTAGTGGGCATGCCTGCCGAAACCGCACGTGCCATGGCCTCTCTGATTTTTGCGGGTGTCATGGACAAGTTCCCAGGCATTCGTTGGATGTTTGCGCACGCAGGCGGCTCGTTTATCCCAACCATCGGTAGATTGGAGCATGGTTTCAATTGTCGTCCTGATTTGGTGGCGGTGGATAATCCCAATAATCCCAGACAATATTTAGGTCGATTTTGGGTGGACAGTGCCACCCATGATCCTGAATTATTGCACTATATCTTAAAAAAGCAAGGAAGTAAAAAGGTAGCCTTGGGTACGGATTATCCATTTCCGTTGGGCGACTTGAAGATCGGTCAATTCATTGAGGAGATGGAATTGGACACAGCTACCATTGAAGACATCTTTTATCAGTCGGCCTTGGATTGGTTGCAAATGAGCAAGGATGAATTTGTTTAACTTTTTTTGAAAGAAATTTCCATTATTTTGAGTGTATGAAAAGAAGACAGTTTATTCAATCGGGCGTAGTAGGGGGATTGGCATTGCTTTTCACGAAGTCATTTTGGGCTAAATCAAAAGAGGAAGTGGTCCTAGATGACAAGGCATTGCCCACTCAACGAGGTGTGGAAGGAGTACTTTCACCCACCAATACCCACATGGTGGGCAATGGTTTCAAGGTGATGAATTACTATCCCAATGGAAAGGGATTTGAAGAACGCATGAGCCCATTTTTTTTGATGGATTTCAACGCTGAAGTAAATTTTCCGGCCTCTGATATCGCCCATGGAGTAGGAGTACACCCGCATAGAGGAATTGAGACCATCACATTTGCATTCAAAGGCGCTGTTGAACACCATGATAGTAAGGGTAATCATGGTATTATTCATCCCGGGGATGTCCAGTGGATGACAGCGGGAGCAGGTGTTTTGCATAAAGAGTATCATGAACAAACCTTTAATCGCACAGGTGGTGCATTTGAAATGCTACAACTTTGGCTCAATTTGCCCAAAAAGCACAAGATGGCCACACCTAAATATCAAAGTATTGTGCATGCTGAGAAGCCTCGTGTTGTACTAGAAAACAACATGGGAGAAATTTGCATTGTGGCTGGTGAATACAGCGGAGTGCAGGGTATTGCGAGCACTTTCTCCCCAGTACAGTTATGGGACATGCATTTGAATGAGCATGCAGATTTTAATTTCCAGCTACCGGGGAATTTCAATAGTGGAATTTTAGTGGTAGATGGTAGTATCATAGTCAATGGAAAGGAAGTGCCCGAGAATCATTATGTTCAGCTCAAAAACGAGGAAGGGGATATCCATATTCAGGCGAAGAAAAAATGCATCCTGCTCGTGTTGAGTGGCGAGCCACTGAATGAGCCCTATGTGAATTATGGGCCTTTTGTAATGAATACCGAAGAAGAAATTCGGCAGGCCATTCAAGATTATAACGCAGGTAAATTTGGATTCCTAGCGGATTAAGTCCTTACTGATTTTTCACCTCTTTATTGAACCAAGTAATCTGGCGTTTGGCGTATTGACGTGTGTGCATTTTGATCAGATCAATGGCCTCGGTAAGGGTGTGGAGACCATCTTTGAATTCAAAAAGTTCTTTGTAACCAACAGTATTTAATGGTTGCAAATGACGATATGGTAAGAGCTTTTCAGCTTCTTCTAATAGCCCCATGTCCATCATGCATTCCACTCGCTCATCTATGCGTTGGTGTAAAATTTCTTTATCGGGAGTTAAGTATTCGTAGCGCACTTCGAAAGGCAATGTTTGCTTGTTTTGGGTGCGCAATTCAGAAAACTTTTTTCCTGTGAGAGTGATGACTTCTAACGCCCTCAGTAATCTGTGGGGATTATCAATATCTACTTGATTGAAATAAGCTGGGTCAGCACTTTTCAGAGCATTTTGCAGGTACTCTATACCGCTCTCTTTCCAATTTTGTTCCCACTCTGCGCGTACATGGGGATCGGAGGGCAATGGATCGATGCCATCTAACAACACTTTTAAGAATAAGCCACTACCTCCCACTGCAATTACGAATTCTTTTTTTTCTAGGATGGATTGTATCACAGGCCATGCGATAGCGGGAAATTGTCCAGCTGAAATGGGTTGGTGAATGCTGTGAGTGGAGATAAAATGATGCGCAACCGATTGCAATTCTGCTTCAGAGGGACGCGCCACTCCTATTTTCATTTCTTGATAGCACTGACGCGAATCAAAGGATACAATTTCTGTTTGATATTGCAGAGCCAACTCAATGGCTCTTGAGGTCTTACCGCTGGCGGTAGGTCCTACCACCGCTATGAGCACTGGCTTCTTCACTCGATCAAACCTCGTCCGATTTTTTTAATTTTCCCTTCATTTTTCCACTTAGGAATAATTTGATCTAAAAGACCATTGACAAATTGAGCGCTTTTGGGTGTGCTATAATACTTGGCCAATTCAATGTACTCATTCATGGTAACTTTCACTGGAATTTGGTCAAATACAATCGCTTCAGTCAAGGCCATTTTCATGATCACCACATCCATGGTTGCAATGCGTTCAATTTCCCAGTTTTTAGTGTATTCCGAAATGGTTTTTTCCAAATCAGCGCCCATGGATAATGTCTTTCTGAATAAATCTCTGCAGTATCCTTCTTCGTCATCTCCTTCTTTCCAAAGGGGTAGGAAGTGCACATCATCGTCTCCGCTTTTGATGGATTTTAATGTTCTCAGAACCATACTTGCAGCCAAGTCGAGGTCGTCATTCCAAAATATCCCTTGGTCTTCCATGAAATCCTGAACATCTTCGTGGTTGACAATAAACTTTTTGAAAATTCTCAATACCAACTCGCGATCATAATCAAAGCCTCGCTCTGTACTGTTCATGTACTCCAGATAATCCTCGTTTTCCAAAAGTTCTTTGAATAGCTTTCGAGTCAAATCTGGATTGGAGCGCCAGTTAAGATGGTTATATTTCATCCCACTTTCTAAGGTTTTACTATGCGCCAAAATACGCAGTAGCTCATTGGTCACAAAACGAGTGTTGGGATGCAGATCTTCATGGCTGGGCAATCTTTTTTGCATGCCCATTTCAATTTTCTCAATAGCCAGATGGTGCAATTCCACCAATATGCCCATCATGGAAATGTACAATTCACGAAAGCGTTCGATGCTTTCAAAAAGCATTTTTTCATACCGAGCCGCATCCGGTTTTTCCTCGTTGTAATAAGCAAAAAGGATCTGAAGAACTTTGATTCTGATGTGTCGTCTGTTGAGCATAAAGGGCCTTAAAATTTTTTGTTGATGTTGGCAATCGCTGCAATTCTCTCCTCCGCCATCAAATTGGCCGCTAAATAGGTAGGTATTTTTTCTGATGCTGATTTCACCAAGGCATTTTGCATGGTGGTATAAATTTTTTCTGCTTGGCTAAGGGCCGCTTCTTGGCTGTATCCAATGATTTCCCAATAGCAATTGATGATACCACCGGCATTGACCAAATAGTCTGGCGCATATAAAATACCTTTATCCATCACTGCTTTGCCATGGATACTCTCATTGGCCAGCTGATTATTGGCGGCACCACAAATGATGCTGCAGGTAAGCTGACTCAATGTGTCATCATTGACAGTAGCTCCCAATGCGCAAGGACTGTAAATGTCCATGGGGTGTGAATACACTTCTTTTGCATCAATGGCTTTTACTCCATATTCTTTCACCACTGCCTTGATGCGATCCTCATATATATCTGCAATAAATACCTCTGCGTTTTCTTTGACCAAATGCGCTACGAGATATTCACCCACGTGTCCCACTCCTTGCACGACTACTTTTTTTCCAGCAAGGGATTCGCTACCCGTTTGGTGCTTTATTGCGGCCTTCATTCCCATATACACGCCGTAAGCAGTGACGGGACTCGGATCACCTCCACCGTCCATATAAGGGGGCAAGCCCACCACGTGGTCGGTGGACATTTTGATGTACTCCATGTCTTGGGTACTCATGCCTACATCTTCTGCGGTGATGTACTGCCCGCCGAGGGTGTCAACAAATTTTCCGAATCTTCTGAGGAGCGCTTCATTTTTTTCTGTGCGCGCATCGCCAATGATCACGGCTTTTCCTCCGCCGATGTTCAATCCGGCCAATGCGCTTTTGTAGGTCATACCGCGTGATAAGCGCAATACATCGGTCAATGCGTCCGCTTCAGAGGCGTAGGCCCACATGCGGGTACCTCCAACAGCAGGGCCGAGTGTGGTGTCGTGGATAGCGATAATGGATTTTAATCCGGTAGCCTTGTCTTGACAAAAGACTACTTGCTCATGATCGAAAGTGCTCATTCGATCGGTGATGGCCTCGGTCATTGCGGGCTGCATCGGGGTGTTGACTGTACTCATAAAAATGATTTCCTACCTGCTTTCAGGCGGTGCAAATATAAAGGAAATTAAATCACCACGGGTACATCTGTGATAAAAAGTAGCTCCTTGCACTGGTTGTAGTCCCTTGAAAAATGGGAAGGGTATTTTACCAGCATATTTGAAGTAGCATTTTTCCTAATCTTTCCTTTTCGATTTAAAAAAATCTTTCAGCAATTGAGCGCATTCCTCCTCTAACACACCCCCTATCACTTGGGTTTTGGGATGGAGTATGCCTTGATGATTTTTTTGATGATCTCCAAATTGACTGTAGCCTCTTTTCTCATCATAGGCACCGAAAACGATGCTTCCTATTCTCGTGAGATAAGCTCCACCCGCGCACATGACACAAGGCTCTAAGGTGACGTACAAAGTGCATTGATCCAATGACTTCCCTCCTAAATATTCTGAAGCGCTCGTATATGCCTGCATTTCAGCGTGGGCCGTAAAATCATGCAAGCGTTCTACTAAATTGTGTCCGCGAGCAATGATTTGATCTTCACAAACAATTACACAACCGATAGGTACCTCATCTTTTTTAAGTGATTCTTTGGCCTCATTGATAGCGGCACGCATGTATTTTTCGTGATTCAATCCTTCCACTTATTTTACCTTTTTGTCTTCTTGCAAACTTTTTTGATAACCGGCATTGTAAGTTACTTTCCCCCATTCCTGCTGGGGATGGCGCAACATAATTTCCATCACTTCATCCATTCCATCTTGAAGAGGATCTTTGAACTGATTAAAAATCCATTGAACGTTTTCAAAATCCAATAAAGTATCTACTGATAATTTGTATCGATAATCCGCTCGATACTGTTGCCATTCGTGAGTGAGATTTTTATTTTTTTTGATATAGGGTGTGACATGTTCACGCTCGCTCATCCACTTCGCTTTTGCTTGTGCCTCCTGCAGTTCTCGGAATGAAAAAATTTCAGCACAAAAACCGTCCTCTGCAAAGTCGGGTGGTTGATTTCCGTTGGAGAAGTAATCACACCCCCTTGTGGATTGCTGATCGATGACAAAGTCAATGATGGCTCCATTGATCAAGGGGGAATCTCCACATACGCGTATGATCCAATCCGATGGATACCGCTTGGCGGCTTGATAAAAGCGACCAAGTACATCCCAATCACTGCCCCTCACACAAGGAATATTCATGGCTTCGCAGGCTTCTGCTATAGGTGTATCTTCATCTAGCGAAGAGGTGGCAACCACAATCTGATGGATTTTCTTGCTGGTTTGTATGCGGGCGATTACCCAGTACAATAGGCTTTTACCTTGGTGTAAGGGCAGCAACATTTTGCCGGGTAATCGGCTAGAGCCCATGCGTGCTTGGATGATCAAAGTAACGCGCTTATCCATGCAGTGCAATGATTTCTTCCTCTATCAATCGCTCCAAAATACTTCGATAGTCCATTGGAGTTTCCTCTCTTTTTTCTGCGATATCAATCAAATCATGTTCTCCGTCTGACCAACAGATCAAATGAAACATACGGTCAATGTCTTTTCTTCTCTTGTCATTGGGTTCGATAGAAGAGGGTAGTAAATTTCTTTTACCCATTCTCGGTTCTCCAAAGGGGACCAAACAAATAGGAGTGACATTGTCTTCCATGGTTTGGATGATGTTGTAGTATAAACCAACAGAATTGGACATGGCTGAAAAGGAAATAAAATCTTTATTGTCCAACGATGTGTGGTATTGAGCATATCGATGGTACATCGATCGTGTAATCGATCCCACAGGCAAATTGAATCCCGGAGAGCAATATTGCCGCTCATCACTGCCTCCTACGGCAAATGGAATGATGCTGTGGGGAGCTTGATGATGCTTGAGCACATGAGTGGTAATTTTCTCCAGCCAACCTTTAGGATTTTTGGATTGCTTAAAAACAAATGGGGCTTCATCTCCACAACATGTCATTACAAAACCGCCCTTGGTTTTTGCTTTCATTTGCTTTCCATGATCAAACAAATAGGCAATGACGCCGATGGTTTCAGGTGCTACTACAAAGCGATAAGTATATCTTCGATTGGGGATGGCTTTGATTTGTTGATATAAATAAGCCATGCACAAGGGGCCGCTCAATTCATTGTTAGCCATACTGGGGTGGCATAAATAAGTGGATAGTAGAATCTCTTCATCGGTATTGCCTTTGAGTACAACGCTTCCCACCGTGATTGATCCGGGTTTTAAGTCGGAGTCGATTTTAATTTTGAATGTACCGTTTTTCGAAATCCTTTCATGGGTATTGAAATCCATGCAAAAACCCCATGTCTCTTTGTAGTAACTCGTGATGTACGGTATGGCATCAGGTTGTTGAGGCAATGTATAAATGTGCTCCTTCAATTCGTCCCAAGTTAACTCTCCTTCAAAGGGAATACTATAATTTACAATGTGAAGGTTGTTCAATTGAAAGTCGCAAATTTTTTCACCGTCTGGGGTGATGATATAGGCCTCTCGAATGTTCCATTCTTTGGGGATTTCCCAGTCAAAAACTTCCATTCCCGTGGGATACTCTTTCAATTCTAGCGGAATCAATTCTTGTAAAATCTCAAAGGATTGTCGCAATCCATTACCACTAATGCTCCTGCAGATGGGCCATAGTCGATCAAAGTAGCTTTCCATTTCATTCAATGAAATGGGGGTAAGAAGAGGGAAGTCAGTTGTTTTTTTCATGCTACAAGACAAATCTGTGAATTCCTGAGGTGTAGGGTTGAACAATTTTTTCTTTGATCGCTTGATAGTGCTCTTCGTTCGCAACAAAATCAAGAGCGGTTGTATCTAACATCAATACACTCAATTGAGGATGTTGCTGAAAATATTGTAAATATTGATTTTGAATGTTGTTGAGGTATTCGTTTGAAATATTTTGCTCATAGGCTCTACCTCTTTTTTGGATGTTCTCTTGGAGTCGATCGGTTTGAACATATAAATACACAATCAAACTGGGAGTGGGAATCTGTTGACTCACCAAATCGTACATCTTCATGAACAATTGCCACTCATCATTTTGAAGATTGTTACTCGCAAAAATGCTGCATTTGGCGATGAAATAATCAGCTATTACCTTGGGTTGAAATAAATCTTGTTGCCATTCTTTTTTGAGTTGACTAAAGCGTTCAGATAAAAAACTCAATTCCAAAGGAAAGGCATATCGATCTGGAGATTCATAAAACTTGGCGAGAAATGGGTTATCTGCAAATTCCTCTAGTACCAAATTGGTATTCCATTCTTTCGAAAGCATTGCGGACAATGAGGTTTTACCGGAACCAATATTTCCTTCAATCACCAGATAGGAATGTGGATTTTGAATCATATTTTTCTTACCTCTCCTTTGTCTTCACACTCCTTCATCAATTGTGCAATGCTCTTTTTCAAAACCGGATGCATCAAATCACTTGCAATTTCAGCCAGTGGGGTGAGAATAAAGTTTCTCTCCTGAATTTTGGGGTGAGGCACGATAAGTGGGGTTTCATGAATTTCGTTTTTGTAAAACAAAACATCCACATCCATTTCTCTATTGGCATATCCCTCTTTTTTTCTCACTCTTCCGTAGTACTCATCAATTTCTTTGATTTCTTGTGCAATTTGCATCAAAGTAAGAGAGGTTTGAACACCTAAAATTTGATTGTAAAAAAGGGGAGTTTCTTCGGGCATTCCCCACGCTTTGGTTTCATAAATAGCAGAGGAAATCATGATATCACCAATATTGAATAAGATGAAATCTTGAGTTTCCTCAATGTTGGCCTTTCTGTCACCAAGATTTCCTCCAATGCTAAAAAAAACTAATGTTTCTGTCATTGTTGCGAAAGTAGTATTAATTCTGAAAGAAATGCTATAGTTTCGCCAGACTAAAAATCAAAGACAATGAATTTTTTAAAGGCTGTTTTAGCATCGGCGTTGGGAACAATTGTGGCTTTTGTTGCTGCTATTTTTTTATTTATCATCCTTATCATAGGTATTGCTGCTTCGGGTGGCAAAGAGGAATTGCCCGAACTTGGAGTGTTGCATCTGCATCTCAACCAGCCCATCATGGAACGCGGTAACGACTTGGATATTTTGCCCATTGATTTGAGTACTTTCCAAGAAAAAGAAGGGTATTATCTCGATTTTTTGAAGAAAGATCTTCAAGAGGCAAAGGCCGATGCTAGAATTGCGGGTGTTTATTTAGAAATGGATGGAGTTGAAGGATCTCCCAGTACTTTAAGGGATGTGCGGAGCCTTATTGAGGATTTCAAATCTTCGGGAAAATGGGTAGTGGCCTACGGAGAAAATTTGAGTCAAGCAGATTATTATGTAGCCTCTGCTGCCAATGAAGTGTATTTATATCCCACTGGGATGATGGATTGGAGAGGATTAAATGGGGAGGTAATGTTTTTTAAGAAACTATTGGATGAACTAGAAATCGAAGCGCAAGTAATCAGAGGTAGAGATAATAAATACAAAAGTGCGGTGGAGCCTTTTTTGTATGATCACATGTCTGAACCCAACAAGGAGCAAATGAAGGCGCTCATGGATGGAATTTGGAACACCATGATCGGTGACATTATCAGCAGCCGACCCATTCCCGTTGAAACGCTGAATCAAGCTGCCGCGGATTTGCGTTATGTAGATCCCGTTAATGCTGTCAATGATCGGGTATTGGACGGTTTGAAGCATTATGACGAAGTATTAGTCCTGATCAATCAGAAAATGGGAAAGGATGCGAATGAGAAAGTGGAAATGATCGATTACGATGATTATCATGATCAAAACATGGACCTAGGAAATGAATTGGGAATGAATGCTTCGTCTGGAGTGGCGGTGGTGTACGCTGTCGGTCAGATTGAAGAAGGCAAGGGCAGTGATGAGGTGATTGGCAGCGACAGAATAGCAGCCGCTTTAAGGAAGGCTCGATTGGATGAGAATACCAAGGCGGTGGTATTGAGAGTCAACTCTCCTGGAGGCAGTGCCTTGGCTTCTGACATTATTTGGAGAGAAACCCAGCTCATCAAGGCGGCGGGTAAGCCTTTTGTGGTGAGCATGGGCGATCTGGCTGCTTCTGGCGGGTACTATATTTCATGTGCTGCGGATAAAATTTATGCCAATCCCAATACCATTACTGGTTCCATTGGTGTGTTTGGGGTTATCCCCAACATTGGCAATATGCTGGATCATAAATTGGGAATCACTTTTGATCGGTATGAAACGCATCCTCATGCTGATTTTTTCTCCATCAACAAGTCATTTGATCAAGTGGAAATGCAAAAGATGAATCAAATGATTGTGCAGATTTATGACGATTTTTTATCTCGTGTAGCGGAGGGAAGAAAATTGACGATTGAGCAAGTGGATAGTATGGCAAGAGGTAGAGTTTGGACGGGTGAGGATGCGTTGAAATTAGGATTGGTAGATGAATTGGGTGATTTACAAAGTGCTATTCAAACCGCAGCGCAGATGGCCGGTCTAGGAGAGAATTATTCTATCAAAAACCTTCCTAAAATGGAGAGTCCTCTGGAATTGATGCTCAATGACGCTGCCGAGGCTCGACAAGATGTGTTACTCAAGGAAATCACCGGCGATCGTTATCCTCAACTCAGCCATTTTAAGCAAATGTTAGATCGCCCCAGCATTCAAATGAGAATGCCTTTCGAAATTATTTTGAAATAGAGAATGACCGTCAAAAAGTCTATGCAGGAGTTGGAACGCGCCGATGTGGACACTTTTCGGCGCGCTGATAAATTTCCGCTCGTTTTGATTTTGGATCAAGTGCGCAGTGGGTTGAATGTGGGAAGTTTATTCAGAACAGCTGATGCTTTTGCTATAGAGAAGATTGTTTGCGTGGGTTACACTCCTTGCCCTCCGCACCGTGAGGTATTAAAGACGGCTTTGGGATCAGCCCAAAGCGTGGAGTGGCGTCAGGTGGAGAATATTCAAGAAGAAATCTCATCGCTTCGCTCTAGGGGTTATCAAATCATGGCCTTGGAGCAAGTACATAACAGCATGCCATTGCAGGAGTGGAGTGCCCCGCGAGTTCCTACAGCTTTGATTGTGGGGAATGAAGTCAGTGGGGTGAGTGATGAGGCACTCGCATGGTGTGATGGATTTTTAGAGATTACGCAATATGGCACCAAGCATTCGCTGAATGTTGCCGTGAGCGGTGGAATGGCCATTTATCATATTATTCAACAATGGAGTGCGGCTTCATTGAAAAGTTGAGCAATAATTTCCTTTTTTGTTTGGATTGTCGAAGAGGTTTGACCTTAATTTCGCAACGTAATGTCAAACGAAATTTCATCTTCTCCTCATAGTTTCTACAAAGATCTCTCCGTATTATTTAAAATACGCTTGTCCTCATTGGTCATTATCTCCGCTATTACGGGATATGCCATGGGAGTGGAGCAGTGGAATTGGACAACATTCACTTATTTGGTCGTTGGAGGTATCCTCCTGACCAGTGGCTCTAATGGGATGAATCAAGTTTGGGAAATTGAGTTAGATAAGTTGATGCATCGCACCATGAATCGTCCATTGCCGCAGGATCGAATGACCTTGCGCATGGCGACGGGGTTGTCTTTAGCCGCCACTGTGGTGGGTGTGATATTGCTTTGGGGTGGAATTAATTTGGGCTGCGGGGTGTTAGGGCTGGCGGCCTTTGTTTTGTATGCTTTCGTTTACACGCCCATGAAGCGGATTTCTTCGTTGGCGGTTTTTGTGGGGGCTATCCCTGGTGCCATTCCACCCATGATTGGTTATGTGGCAGCCACGAATCACTTTGGATTAGAGGCGGGCTTATTGTTTGCCGTTCAATTTATTTGGCAATTTCCGCATTTTTGGTCCATTGCATGGGTATTGCATGACGACTATGCAAGGGCAGAATACAAATTATTACCCTTTGAGGAAGGCAGATCCAAGCGTAGCGCTTTCCAGATTTTTATGTATTCTTTATTTCTCATACCGGTTGGAATGCTTCCTTGGGTAATGCCATTGGGACATCCGATGATTGGCGCATGGGCCATGTGGGTGGGAGTGTTGTCTGGCTTGGCCATGGCTTTCTTTGCCATGCGCTTGTATCAAAAATGTGATATTCCGAGTGCGAGACAATTGATGTTTGCTTCGTTTTTTTACTTACCAGTGGTTCAAATAGTATATGTAATTAATTCAATTAAATGATGAGTCAGAATGTAGATGTCTTTAGTGAAGCTACACCCGAGGTGAAGCTCAGAACCAAAAAGATGATGATGTGGTTGATCATTTTTGCGGTAGTAATGTTGTTTGCGGGAATTACCAGTGCTTTGATGGTCCTTAAAGGAAAAATCATGTGGATGCATGTAACGGTGTCCGGATGGTTTTGGTGGAGTTTAGTATGGGTGATTTTGTCGAGTATTCCTATGTATTTGGCCGTAAAGTTGTTGAAAGATGGAAAGACAAAGGCATCGATGCTGATGTTGGCCGTTACTTTCCTCTTAGGAATCAGTTTTACCATCACGCAAAATGCAGGATGGACGGAGCTCAGCGAAAAGGGTATGGGATATACGATTTCCAAAACTCCTGAGGGTTTGGATGCTTATCATTGGAATCCATTGGGCAAGTTTACCGGGGCTTACGGCGAGGACTATTGGATAGAATCTAGAGGCAAAGCGTTAGTGCAATGGAATGGAGAGTTTTACGATGCGGATGATGTAAATCATGAGAAGCCAAAAACGGCTCAAGTGATGTCAACCTTCAATGCCTCAGGCGCATTGATCAGCGTGCTTGTTTATTTGCATATCATACACTTGGCCTTGGGTCTCATTTATCTCTTGATCAATATCAATCGTTTGAGAATAGGTAAGTTAAGTGCAAGCAACTACATGTCCTTGCATGCCAATGGGATGTATTGGCATTTCATGGGCATTCTTTGGGTGTACCTCTTTTTATTTGTATTTTTCATTTACTAATAGACATTTAAAAAATGTCGGTTGAAAATCCTTGGATAAAAGT
>JACCDK011655427.1_pt1 | contig 13531 bp, 18 predicted proteins | sample 7445871 | NCBI WGS metagenome assembly JACCDK01 (sample SAMN15323436, study PRJNA562643) | freshwater metagenome | isolation source: river surface water | place: USA:Blue River Watershed | collected 2017-08-15 | reverse complement strand
GCTGGATCGTTTGTACAGGTTGTACCTGAATACAAACGTTTGAAGAACCGTTATCAACTAATGTGGGATCAGAAAGATTGTGTGGATTATCTAAAAACATCAGCAGTATTAGCAGCCTATATAGATCAATCACTTAGTACAAATACTTTCTACAACCCTGCATACTTTGATGGTGGTAAAGTTCCCGCAACACTTATCAGTAAGAATCTAATGCTTGCTAGTAAGTGGGGAATCAAAACTATCTATTATAGCTTAATAAATAAGATGGGTGCTAAGGCATCATTACAAGAAGATAATGTTATTCCATTCGTGAAACTAGATTTAATTGATTCGATGGACGACCTAGATGATTGTGAAGCATGTAAACTATGATTACACTAACTGAATCCGCACTAGCTAAAATTTCAGATATTCTTGCAGAAGAAAACAATCCTGCAATGAAACTAAGAACCTTCGTACAAGGCGGAGGTTGTTCTGGATTTAATTATGGATTCATGTTAGATGAAGAACAAAATGAAGATGACTTCATTATTGAGAATTCAGGCGCATCTGTACTAGTTGATAGTATGAGTATGCAATATTTGCAAGGTGCAACTATTGATTACACAGAAGAAATCATGGGAAGTAGTTTTGTAATTAAAAACCCTAACGCTACCACTACATGTGGTTGCGGATCTAGCTTTTCGATTTAAGGAATATAAATGGCTTACAGCGATAAAGTTATTGACCATTATGAAAATCCCAGAAATGTAGGATCATTCAATAAAGACGATTCTGATATTGGTACTGGCATGGTCGGCGCTCCTGCTTGCGGTGATGTTATGAAACTACAAATCAAAGTTGAAGATGGAGTCATCAAAGATGCAAGATTCAAAACATATGGTTGTGGATCAGCGATTGCATCAAGCTCTCTTGTTACTGAGTGGGTCAAGGGTAAAACACTTGACGAAGCGGCAGCATTAAAGAACAGTCAAATTGCAGAAGAACTAGCCCTACCTCCTGTAAAAATTCACTGTAGCATTCTTGCAGAAGATGCTATCAAAGCGGCAGTAGACGATTATAAAAGGAAAATAAATGAAAAAGCGTAATTACACACTAGACACAGTTAAGAAGCTACAAGGTAGCGTACAGATTGAACACACATTAGCAAAACGAGGAGCGGCAAAACTTCGTGCTCTATTAGCTAACGAACCATATGTTAACACACTAGGTGCATACAATGGACAAATGGCAGTACAACATGCTAAAGCAGGATTGAAAGCAATTTACTTGTCAGGATGGCAAGTAGCGGCAGCTAACAATACACAGAATACAACATACCCAGATCAATCACTATATCCAGTGGATTCAGTTCCTCGTGTAGTGAAAGGTATCAACAACGCATTCAAACGTGCAGACCAAATCGAGCACAGTGAAGGTAATGTAACAACAGATTATTTCTTGCCAATCGTAGCAGATGCTGAAGCAGGCTTCGGTGGTGCATTGAATGCATATGAGTTAATGTATCATATGATTGAAGCAGGAGCTGCTGGTGTTCACTTTGAAGACCAATTAGCATCAGAGAAAAAATGCGGTCACTTGGGAGGAAAAGTTTTGGTCCCAACATCACAAATGATTCGCACTTTAAACGCGGCAAGATTAGCCGCAGACGTTGCCGGCGTTGACACGGTTATTATGGCGAGGACAGATGCAGAAGCTGCAACACTTATTACTTCAGATCACGATCCACTTGATAAAGACTTCATCATTAACGAGAGGACCGAAGAGGGATTCTATAAGTTTCAAAATGGAATTGATGCTTGTATCGCTCGTGGTTTGGCTTATGCACCATACGCTGACCTTCTGTGGTTCGAAACATCAACACCTGATATCAAGCAAGCAAAAAAGTTTGCGGACGCAATCCACGCTCAGTACCCTGACCAAATGTTGGCATACAATTGCTCACCGTCATTCAACTGGCGTAAGTTCTTATCAGTAGAAGAATGTGAAACATTCCAGAAAGAACTAGGACTATTAGGCTATAAGTTCCAATTCATTACATTAGCAGGCTTCCATAGCGTAAACTTAGCTACATTTGAATTGGCAGAAGCATATAAAGAACGAGGCATGGCTGGTTACTCAGAAATGCAACAGCGTGAATTCGCCGCACAGGATAGAGGATTCACAACTGTTAAACATCAACGAGAAGTTGGCGTAAGCTACTTTGATTTGATTAGTGAGGCAGTGGGCGCTACATCAACTGTAGCAAATAAGACTTCAACAGAACACGACCAATTCTAAGGAAAGACAATGATTGACCTAGACGCTTATAATATCAGTTTTATGCTCATGGACAAATGGCGCAAATATGCTATGCAAAGTTCTGGGTCAGTCGCAAAGTTGGGAACGGTTCCTGTTTATGTAGAAGTAAACGGGGAACTAGTTGAAGTGTCTGATGTATCAGACGAGAACGGTAAAATCATTTTAAAAACAAAATAATAACAATATGTCAAAAGAACAATACAATCTAACCAAACCTACCGATTACCTAAAGCGTAAAATGTTTTTAGACCCAGAGGGTCCTGTAACTGTACAACGCTTTGAAGAAGTTAAGTATCCTAAACTACAAAAGTTTGAAGAAATGGCCCGTGGCTTTTTCTGGGTACCTGAAGAAATTTCATTAACAAAAGATAAGATCGACCATAAGGAATCAAGTGATGCTATTAAGCATATCTTTACTAGCAATTTGTTGCGCCAGACTGCTTTGGACTCTATACAAGGTCGTGCACCGTCTCAAGTATTCGGACCTGTCTGTTCCATACCGGAGCTTGAAGCCCTCACACTTACTTGGGGTTTCTTTGAGACAAGCATTCATTCCAAGAGCTATTCTCATATTATTAGAAATATCTATGGTGTACCGAAAGAGGAATTTAATAAGATCCACGACACCGATGAAATCGTCAACATGGCAGCGAACATTGGACGCTATTATGAAGACCTTCATCAACTTAATTGTAAAAAAGAACTCGGCGTGGCAGTTGATACATTCGAGCATAAGAAAGCCATATGGATGGCTCTACATGCATCCTATGCTCTCGAGGCTCTTCGTTTTATGGTTAGCTTTGCTACCAGTCTTGCTATGGTGGAGAATAAGATTTATATAGGCAACGGAAATATTATTTCGTTGATTTTACAAGATGAAATACTACACGCAGAATGGACGGCTTGGATTATCAATAATGTCGTTAAAGACGATCCTGATTTTGTCAAAATTCAGAATGATTGTGCCCGTGATGTATATGCTCTTTATCTTGAGGTTATTGATGAGGAGAAAGCATGGGCTGATTACTTATTTTCAAGAGGGGTTGTCATCGGGCTTAACGCCGACATTCTCAGAGATTTTGTTGACTTTACTGCATACACGAAACTCAAAGAAATCGGTATCAAATATTTAGAGAATCATCCTAAGCACAGTCCTATTCCATGGTTCAATAAGCATGTCAACATCAACAAGAAGCAGACAGCTTTACAAGAAAATGAATCAACTAATTATGTTATCGGCGTAATGAGTGATTCAGTAGATTACGAGGAGTTACCAGTATTATGAGTGAAATAACAATTGATGAAAAGCAAAAACGCTTAAAAGAAGCTAAAGAAACAACACAATACATTCTAAAAGAAAGTAGTCGCCGTGAATGGCGTCAATCAGTTGAAACTACTAAAGATGTATATGAAAAATTCAAAAAAATTGAACTTAAAGAAAGATGTCTAAGAGTTAAGTTTTTAGATTGGTTATCTGCAAAACTATTAGACTGGAGTAAGAAAGTACATGATGTCAGTATACGTATTGATAGTCCGTGTGTTATTAAATTACCAGAAAATAAAACACAAAAAAGTCCCTACTGGACGAGTAAAACAGGAGAAAAGAAATGAAAGCAATCGTATGGTCAAAATACAACTGCCCTTATTGTGAGCAGGCAAAACAACTATTAGCACAGCGTGGTATTAGTTATGAAGAACGCAAAATCGGTGATGGATGGGATAAGGAAGATTTATTAGAAGCAGTTCCTACAGCTCGTTCAGTGCCACAAATTTTCTTAAACGAAGAACACATAGGTGGGTTCACGGAACTAAGAGAAAAACTACTAACAGAAGGAATCTAAATGGCTTACATAGCTGGAACAGTATACACATTCAAATTTAACTCAGGCGAGGAGATGATTGCTAAAGTCACTAGCTTGTTGACTAAAGACTATATCGAGGTCGAAAATCCATTATCAGTAGCACCAAATGCTAAGGGTATGGGTCTAATTCCTAGTCTTTTTACTAGCGATCCCGACAAACCTGTAACGATAAATATTAATAGTGTTGCTATGTATAGTGAAGCAGAGGATTCTGTTAAAATGAAATACTTAGAAGCAACAACTGGAATTCAAGTTCCAGAAAAGAAAATCTTAGTAGGATAAATTATGGCAAAGTTAAGTCGTGTCGGTGATACAAATCAAGCTGGTGGCGCAATCACTGGTGGAGCCGGTACGGTCTTTGCTAACGGAAAAAATGTGGGGCAACTAGGTAATAAGTTGACCCCTCACGCACCCTGGGGCCGAGCACACCCACCACATAGTGCAGCCACAGTGACCTCGGGTAGCCCAACAGTGTTTGCAAATGGAGTCGCTGTTGCTAAAGTAGGATCAAGTAACAGTTGCGGTCACAATATGGTACAAGGTTCTGATAACGTCTTTGTGCCATGATAAACGGACAATATACCCCACTAAACCTAAACTGTTTAGGTCAACTTATATTAAATTCAGGATTACGAATTAATCCAACGCAAGCAGCCTATATGGGCGTTAGCACATCAAGTTCTACATATACTACACGCGGTACTGTGTACACTAGTACAGTATTAGATAGATTAGCAGATGTAACGTCACTAGCTTATACTAAAATAGGTTCTGGACTAGACCAATTCACTTATGATGACTTAGTAGATATGGGTAATGGTTCTATACCAGCATTAGGGAATAGTAAGCCATCAACGTATTCAAATGATTACGTTGGAGTTTCGACTAAGTATGGTTGGTTAAGACTAATAGCATATCAAGCATATACTGAATTCTATATTAATAACGGTTCTTACACTGATTTCCTCAATACGTTTAATGCTTGTAATAGTTATATACAAAGCACAAATGCTCTAATCAAAAACTTTAGCAGCTATCAAACGTTTTTAAAGACAACCTATAGTAACATCAATGATTTGATTACTAGTGACATTACCGGTGTAAGTCTATCTACATTGTACTGGGGACAAGATTTGATTAAGACGGGCAGAGCCATTAATCTAAGTAGAATAAGTGATTTTGGTTTACCCAGTGTATTGTTAAAAACATTGAACGACAATAGAGCATTGACTCAGAGTTTGAGTGTAGCCTTACTGGCAGAGAACATAACTAGAACTGAGTTAGATTCTATCTTGTTAGGTAATGTTACAATTCAGCAAGAAAAGATATTGTACAGAGTATTTTCTGTCATAACATTGCAAGACTTAAATGATATTTGTATATTGTTAAATTGTCAGACACAAGGTCTATCTAAATTAAGTGATTTGTTAGACCCTAAGAAGTTATTCCCCAACACATATAAAACACTAACCTTTCCTAAATACAATCAGGATACACGTCTACCTACTAATAGTAGAACATATTATCCGATATACGTCGGAGATCAACCTGATACGGCACTAACACCTACGATAGGTAATAGATTGATTAATATATTACCTGAATCCATTGCGTGTGCATGTGATGCATTCTCTATAAGCATGATGCAGATTAAGAACATTCAGTCAATGGAAATTCAAGCATTTAGTCAAGTAGTTACGAACTTAGAAAACTGTACAAATATGGATACTGGTACAGCGACTTATCCAATAAACCCTGATAATGCAATCGCAGCATTATCAATCCTTGCTAATGGATCTGGTCCAAATGGTGTGTTTAATACATGTGACTTTTTTGGTGCAATGACTAACTTGCATTACGATTTTCAAACATTGCAGTCATATCTTGAAGCATTGAATACTAGTGCATTAGAGGCAATCTACGACCAGATGTATTCTCTACTAAGTGGAGCTGGACCGTACGATACAGCATTGTTAGGTTATATCAGCGATGCCAATGCGGCAATCTCAGATATCTACACTAATAACACAGTTATCGGAGACAAACTAAACAACTTATATAGTTTGTTCGGTACGTATTTACAAAAAGAACAATATGCTAGAAGTCAAGCATTACCTAACATAGAAGATTTGACTACTACAAATACAGACATTTTCAGTTTTATTAACAATTTAAACGAATTTGCAGTTCAGACACAAGACAAAGGTCCTAGTCTTGTGTTAGAGAACATAGCAGATACAACTACGATAGGAGGAAATTGTTTAATAGGATCTATGCGAGAAATTCGCAATTCGGAACGATTGTCACTAATTGGTGGCCGTCTTGATAGTAACGTGGATACACCTCCATTGAATCTACCAAGACTCACGGGTACAACAGCAAGACAAAGCCCAGTCGCAGGATATACTCCTAGCAATTGTGCTGCTGACATACCGATCGTTACAGGCGCAGCGACAACACCGGGAAGTTATGCTGGTTCGCCTGAAGTTAGTTTAATACCACCTAATCTTAGTATTTTCAATACTAGTATTCAGTGTAGCGTATTAACACCCAGTGAAGCAATCAACGAAGTTATTAGATGCAATTGCGACTGCTGGGACAACTTACAATGATTTAGTTAGCAACTAAACATAGTAAAACCAATTAACGTAGCGCAGTAATGCGTGAAGAAGAAAGGAAATACCTATGAGAAGTTCCCACAACCTTATAAAATTTGCCATTATTTTAATTCTAGCATTGGCAATTTTTATAGATTACAAATCACGTAATCAAACAGTAGAAACTACACAGATTCAGGAAGAACCTGCTGTAGTAAAAGTTAAAGAAGTTGATCCAAAACAACTTCAATGCTTGGCTGATAATATCTATTATGAAGCAGGTGGCGAGCCCACTGAGGGTAAAGCAGCCGTAGCACGGGTAGTTCTTAACAGAATAAATCACGGATTTGCACCAACCCCATGTTCAGTCGTTTACCAAGCAAGAACTGTTAAACAGACTAACGAATATGATGAAACATTTTGGGTAAAAGTATGCCAATTTAGTTGGGTATGTGAAGGAAAGAAAAACCCAAATCGTAACAGTCATAGATACCAATCTAGTTTACAAGTAGCTAAAGATGTGTTACTATATGACAAATACAAGGATATCATACCCAAAAGTGTATTATTCTTCCATAACACAAGCTATAATAATCACTTCCCACATGAAGTGGTGAAAAGAATTGGCAATCATATCTTCTATAAGAAAAAGCATGGAAAACAACGAAAAGTTGCAAACAATGTCGATAAGCCAGGACCGACACTCGTTCTCGATCAAGAGATATCAGGAAAAACTGTTGATAAATCCGGATGATGAGAACGCACAGTCAATGATCGACTATCTTTTCAATTGGAAACAGTTAGAACAAGATAGAGAGAACGATCCTGAATGGCAGAAGAACAACATGGAGTACGATATGCGTACAAGTAAAGTCATGGTCGAAAAGGCGCAAAGCCGCGAAGAATATGCACAAAACTTGTACGCAGCCATGTGTAACAATGACTTTATAAAGAATGAAGTATGGCCACTGTTAACCGAACAAACATGGTCAGCAAGTTGGCGATCTGCCGGAGGAATCGTTGCTAACATGGTCGGTGAGGGTGACTACATTGATTGGTACTGTTCTGGAATCAAAGCTGATTGGTCCGATGAAGATTTTAGAAATGCTTCAAAAGAAGAACAAGAACGATATATTTGGATGAAGAATAACTTTGTCAGTGAGGGTACTGTCACTGAAGAAATTAAACAAGATTTGTTTAATATTGGATGGTTAGTTATTGAAGAATCTCAAAACTCAATCACGTAATCTTTGTGTTCTTTAAAAGATTCTTCCAACAAGTCTGCAATTAAATCCGTAGATAGTTTTTCTTGGAAGAAGAGTTGAACCAATAACTTTGGGTGTTTATCATCGTAATCAGACCCATGCCATGCATGTTTATCGTTATATGCGAACCAAGATGTTGTCTCTGGTAATGATATATAATGTCTATTTCCTAATCTATCTTCAGGCTTAGTAAAGTACCACTGACTTGTTTCGCTAGTATAATGAAACATTTTTCTAATCTTCCACTCATCAAGGTTATCATCTGTATGGCTGAAAATATCTTCGGTACTTTGTATGATTCGTATGCATTCAATAGTAGGTAACGCTTTTTTAATATTTTCAACTGATTGTGCCAGTTCCGGTAAGGTACTCAAGTCTACCAATGGTGCGAAATATCCTGGCATATAAAACTGCCTTCTGAAAATATCAATGCCTATCCAAGCATCTACTGGCCCTACAGGAACTCCTGAGTGCCCCATGTTCCTTACTTTAACGAGTGGTTTACTGTACGTGTGCCACACATCCCAAAACTTATCCCAGTTGACCTCAAGATTTGGTAAATTAATCGGAGAATATACTATCATTTTTTGATTGATTCCCAGTTAAAGTCACGATCACCTAGCTTCTCATAAATTATCCATTGCTCAGTGTTTTTTATAATTACAGGATAATCTAACACATTCAAGTTATTATAGAACAAGTGTTTCTCTTGTCTAGAAGTTATTCTATCTTTATTCTCTCCTAGTCTTAGTCTTTGGAATGTTTTAATCAGATTCTTATTATAAACATTGAAAGTTAGTGTAAGTATGTCACAATCATGTTGAATAGCCCATTGTTTGTGAACGGGAAGTAAGTGTTCTCTAATTAGTATACGGTGACGATAATTCTCATGCACCCATGTCCTACACCCTAATATAGCAACTTTACTGTCAAAATCACTACGATAAACTCCGGCACATGCTATTATTACTTGATTGACTGTGAGGATATGAAAGCTACCAACATCACCTTTAAATCTGTCTGTTTTCTCTAAAATATAAGGAAGAGTATGCGGCTTATTATCCCAATCTTCATCGTACATATTCTCTGCGGCGGGATGGAACGGTTCAAATGTCCGTGCGTCCTGACAGAATAAAAAGAAGTTTTCTTTCATTGATTCGGAAAGAGAACTGTACTCAAATATTTCAAATTTTTCTTCAATCATGTTGAATATTTAGTTTCTGACCCTCTCGTTGATAAATATAGGATGAAATTGTTCTCATCATCTCCCGAATCATTAAAGATAATCCAAATATTCACATTAGTATTGAGTTTGTCTGCTGTTTATATATGTGAATTTAATTGGTATTATCTTGCTTTATCTGTAGTCATGTTCTATGGATATAGTATTTTTGGGATTAGTATGATGTTGCATAGATATTACACCCATAAAAGTTTCAAACTATCATCTTTTAGTAAATGGTTCTTTACGATATTTGCTGTATTAGCTGGAAGAGGTAGCCCGTTGGGTTGGGTGTATATACACAGGATTCATCATGCTACATCTGACACAGAGAAAGATCCCCATAGCCCTCACAACAAGTCTTTTAGGTTCTTTGGGTTTATGCCAGTTAAAACATCCGGAAAGATTAATCATTTCATCATCAAAGACTTGTTAAGCCCAATTCAAATTAATATCGACAAATACTATCTATTGATAATTCTATCTTTTTTAATGGTGCTTTCTATCATTGATTTCAACTTAGTTTTCTATGCATGGGCTATCCCTGTTTTCATTGTAAGTATAACTCAGACAATGTTCAACTATCTTGCACATACATATGGTTATAGGAACTTTGAAACAAGAGACCGTAGTACAAACAACGTCTATCTATGGCCCTTTATTCTGGGTGACGCTTGGCACAATAATCATCATACCAATGCTGAGAAACTATCTACTAAAGTGAAACAATACGAATTCGACCCAATATCCAAACTAATTGATTTAATTAAACAATGAAATACTTTCTAATATTATTAATGATATTAAGTTCGGCCCATGCTACTGAGTTTACAGTTCATCATGCACCCGGAGGCCCTAGCGATAAAGTAACTAGACTAATACACAAGTTTCTTCCCGGTGATTATATTGTAGTTAATCGTCCGGGCGCACAGGGTAAGATTGCTGTAAAACACATTATGTCACATGACAGCTTAATGTTAGCGACTATGGGTCAAATATACGTGACCAACCAATTAATTGGCTCTGATTATAATCCAGAAACTGATTTAAGAGTAATAGGGACGATTGGAGTAATGCCCTCAGTTCTAGTATGTAGAAGTGATTTGAATATCAAATCAGTCCCTGATATTATTAAAGGTAAAGAACTATCCTTCGCAGTAGCGGGTTACGGTAGCTCAGAGCATTTAGCTACAGAAGTATTGTTTAATAAAATGAACAGAAAGCATTTAATTGTTCCATATAGTATAGGTGGCTCTAAGAGTATTATGGACTTGTTGGGTGGACATATTGACTGTATGTTTGCGAACTACCCAACTGTAAAAGAATGGACAAACGATAAAAGATTGACAGTTATCATGTCTAGTCACGAATTGGGATTGAATGTGAACACGTGGGAAGACTTATATACTGAATCTTTTCCAATGCAGGCAACATTAGCTATTGTTGTGAGTAAGACAAATAAGAATAGTTCTATTATCAAGGACTTGACAGTTGCTATAAAGAATAGTGAACTAGAACAAGATTTAAAGAATGTGGGCATCTTCCCTACATTAAGCACGAAACAACGTGATATTAATAATGTATTAAAGAACAATGACCAGATAAAGTCATTAATTATTAAGAACAATATTAGATTAAAGTAGGCTTCATATCGCCTATACAATATCTCTTTGTGAATATTTGAAAACCATCAACCTTACCCGTAGTACTTTTACGGGTAAAATTATCTAAAGAATCTACTACAAAATCAATTCCAGCTTGCCAAATACGGAATGCGTTTGAGTCTTTGTATCCATCAAAGAACCATTGGTCAAACTCACTATGCCAGTCACCTAAGGCTTTATCTGCTTGATACCATTGATTGTTCCAAGTAGAATATAGTAAAGGTCTTAACAGTCTCTCATGTGTAAGTTTGATTGTATTGATAGCTTTTTCCCCAGACAATTCTTTCTCGGCATCCCATAAGTGTTGAAGATTTGGATTAGCTTCTAACCATCGTTTAATCGTGTGTATTTGCTTACACTGCATATCTAATGTGTCAGGACTCCAATAAAAGAACTCAATGGTACTGTTTGGGTACTGTTTAAAATGCTCTGAGATTGTAGTTAAATTAGTCGCCCTATCAGTGAAATTCACATATAATTTGTTTTTGTATATAAAGCATCTTGGTTTTTCAAGACCAATTATTACTCCGAATGTTTTATCTTTGTCAAATTGCTTGCGAACATCTGTAAAATGTAGATAATTAAAGCGTATTAAACTAGCAGGGTGTAGACTTTCACGCTTGTCAAACACCCATGACTCGTCTCCCTTTTCTTCAAGATATTCAAACAAATATTCAGTTAAGTCGCAGATAGTAATCTTAGTGTTGGGTATTAAATTACAAACTTCTTTAAGTCTGGGCATTGTTTGTAAGTCATGCTCTGCCCCTGCGTTTGATGCACTTAGATTGTTTGTAGAGTTAGTAACAAATTTACCATACCCCTTTTCCATAGTGTTGACAACAATTTCGTCAATGTGTAATCCTTGACGGATAAAACTCATTAATATATTATGACTGTCAGCGCCACCTGAATAACTCAATACCAAATAGTCATATTTGTCTCTTAATAGTCTAGCATGTTGGTCGTATAACTGGTCTAGGGACTGTGTTGGTTCAACAGTCCAATCATATGATTTATATGCTAAATCGTTGAAATGCCATGATAAAGTCTTATTGTTTGACTTAGCATAATACATGGCTTGTATCTTGCTATCAAACTCAATACCGTCAACGTCATAATATCCTAACTTTTTGTTAATCATAACAATTTAGACTTCATTTCACCTATTAAATAACGTTTGGAAAATGGGATTAATCCGTCAATTTTTCCATCCTCGCCCTCTCTGATAAACTCACCCAGTGAGCTAACAACATAATCAATACCAGCTTTCCAAATATGTCCAGCTTTAGAATTATAATGGTCGTCAAAGAACCATTGGTCGAACTCACTGTACCAATCATTTAATGCTTTATCAGCTTGGTACCACTGATTATCCCATGTTGTATATAATATAGGTCTTAATAGTCTTTCATGGTGAAGTCTAATAGTAATAAAGGCTTTATCACTAGCTAGTTCTTTTTCTGCATCCCAAAGATATTGATATTCAGGGAAGGCCTCAAGCCATTTCTTTATAGTATGTATTTGCTTACATTGAATGTCTAGTGCATCCGGACTCCAATAAAAGAACTCAACAGTACTGTTTGGGTATTCTTTAAAGTGTTCTGCAACTGTAGTAATATTGGTCGCTCTGTCAGCGTAGCTAACAAATAGTTTATTCTTTAGTATGTAACATCTTGGCTTTTCAATACCCATGATAATGCCAAAACTCTTGTCTTTGTCAAACTGTTTGCGAATGTCACTAAAGTGTAGATAGTTGAATCTAGTCATTCCTGCAGGATTTAAACCCTCACGTTTATCGAATACCCAAGATTCGTCCCCTTTATCTTCTAAATATTCAAACAAATAATCAGTTAAATCACAGATTGTAATCTTTGTATTTGGAATTAATTTAGCCGCTTCTTTAAGTCTAGGGACTGTTTGTAAATCATGCTCAGCCGCAGCATTGGTCGCAGCCACATTATTAGTAGATATTGTTGTTGATTTTTTATTGCCTCTTTCCATTGTATTCACTACGATTTCATCCAAGTGAATACCCTGACGGATAAAGCTACTAAGTATATTGTGACTATCAGCACCGCCGGAATAGCTAAGAATCAGATAATCATACTTTTCACGCAAGTCTCTGACTCTTTGGTCATATAGTGCATCTAATGATAATTCAGGCTCTTTGGACCAATCATAACTTTGATACTCTTTATCGTTGAATATCCACTGTGGGTAAGAGTTGGTCTGGGTACTATAGGTTAATGCTTTAATTTTTGAATCAAATTCTATACCATTAACTAGATAATATCCTAACTTTTTGTTAATCATTCAATGTGTGCCTATAAATATTAGTCTTATATTTAATACCGGACACATCAAATGATTTTTAACGAGGCTAGATTTACTGACAAGGGCATGGAATTCCAAGGGGTAACTCGCACAGTTGGCACGTTAAAAGAAGAAAGTCTATTAAGAGCCAGATATCTACATGAAAAGAACCCAAACATAACTTTAGGGTTCAGTAGTGGGTTAGATAGTCAAATTACATTTCTCAGCTTCTATGAGCAAAATCTACCCATTAAATGTATATTCATGCACTATCCGGGATATAACGATGAAGAACACAATAATGTTC
>JACCDK012086533.1_pt1 | contig 13533 bp, 9 predicted proteins | sample 7445871 | NCBI WGS metagenome assembly JACCDK01 (sample SAMN15323436, study PRJNA562643) | freshwater metagenome | isolation source: river surface water | place: USA:Blue River Watershed | collected 2017-08-15 | reverse complement strand
TCTCTCATTTATTGTTCCGGCAAAGTATAATGGAGCCGCCAACAATAATCTTGGCATTCGAATGTATGCACTTGTATTTGCCTTAACAAAAACGGAAGAATCATAGTTCCTGAAATTGGTAATCCTAACGGTTTGATCTGTTTTACTGTAGATGTAGGTGAAATGATCTTGTTCTTTGAACGGCTGCGTTGAGTCATGGTAGAAATATACCGTTCCGCCATACAAAGCATAGGTGTATTGTGCCTTAGCCTTAGCGGTTAAAGTAAAAATAAGCAGCGATAATATGAGTCGAAAGCTTTTCACTAATTACATTCGCATGGGTACACAATGAAGCCTAGACAATTAAAACTGATTTTCTGTTGTATTTGCATTCTTCAAAAAACAGGTTTACTGTTCTCTTTTTGTTATCATTTTTAATAGTAATTAATACTACTTTTAGTATGATTTAGATATTTTTTTTAGCGAATAGAAATCCCACACCCTACTCAGCCTTGCGGATGAGAACGATGACTTGGTTTTCTTGGTGGGTTTGGTTTTGGATGTCTTTGATGGTTGTGACCGCTACGTAGGCGCCTTCCATGAGGGGTTCGCCTTGGTAGATGCCCGTGAAGGGTTCGTTCTCGCCGCCGTCGAAGACCTTTTCGCCCCAGCGGGTGTAAATCCTGATTTTATAGCTCTTGATGTTGTCGCCTTGAGGGTGCCACACGTTGTTGAGGCCGTCTCCGTTTGGTGTGAATGCCGTGGGATAATATGCTTTCGTGGGACGTTCCACGCGGTAAAGTTGCTTGATGGAGTCTATGCAGCCCCATTCGTTTGAGGCCCACAAGACTATTTCTGACCATCCGGTGTCTGTTAACGTGTGCTCAATGTTGGTTTGATTGCCCTTTTTGACCGCGTCTACCGTCCAGGTGTAACGGTTGGCGTACTGCGACCGATTGATGGTGCTGAACTTCTTGCCCTGAACCAATGGCTCCAAATCCACCATGAAGTCAGCGACCGGTGTGTTTACCACACGGATTTTTTGACTCCAAACCGCGCAGGTCTGTCCGTTTCGCTTTTGAACTTCCAGTCCCAACCTATGCGTGTCTGCATAAGCAATGCGTAGACTATCCGTGTGCACTCGTTTACCGGTGATGATTTTGGGGATGGTCAGCGACTGTCCGTCGTTGAGCTTTTTCAACTGTATGTACTTTCCGATTTGCTGTTGGGTGTCCTTCCAATAGAGGGGATAAAGATCTATTTTTTCGCCCGTGCAGAAGATGGAATCCATCGGCAGCGTGACAATCTCTGAGAAGCGATGAATGGCGATGATTATTGAGGTATCACCAAAGCATGGATCGCTGATTTTGATAGATATCTGAGAGCCGTTGGAAGGATTTCCCAGCAGCTTGCCGCCCTGATTTTGAACCCCTGCGGGCAAGGTCCATTGCAATGAGGTGTTCCAGCGAAGGTGTTGCCATTGGTAGTCTTGATCTAGGATTTCTTTGGCGCACAATTGCAGCGGATTGTCTAGGTTCAGCGACGGTTTTTGAAGGTAGTTTACCAGCACCCGAACTGTGTCTGTGAACTGACAGGCATCTTGCAGCGTGACCGTGAGCGTTTTGCTATCTGTGGGTCCAAACTCAATGACTTCAAGGCTGTCTGTTAGGGATTTTTGAGCCAGCACAACCCCTTTTGCATCTACAACTTGCGCCCAAGCAGGATAGGCATTGACCTTTGATTTCACCTGAAGTTGCAGGGGCTTGCGACTGCAAGCGCTATCGATCGATGCAATGACGCTGCTGATTTTTTGGGATGGAGATACGGTGATTTGTTCTAAAAGCTCTTGATTGCATGCATCTTTTATATGGATTTTGTAAGTGCCGTATTGCGTCCATGTGGTTGAAGGGAGTGCATTGCCGCTCGCAGAAAATGTATCAGAGTTGGGGCGGGTGATGTTCCATTGGTATGCGGGGCGGCCGCCGATTGCTTCCAACGAAGCGGTCAGCGAGTCCAGCCAACAGCGGATGCCTTCTATAAGTTCTTTCCCCTTGAGTGACAGACTGTCTGCGGCTTGAATGTGAACCGTTTTTTGGTAGTCGGGTGAACAACCATCAGAGGCGATGATGAGCCAGGTTTGATCTTGGGTGATTTGGATGCTGTCTGGCAGTGATGCGCCTGTTAGTGAGTCCACCCAGCGAAGGCCGGGTTTTAGTCCGCCGCTGCCTGAATACCATCTGGCCGGATAAACCCACTCATTGTGGCAAATGAGGGTATCTGATGGACCTGAGATGTTTAGCGAGTCGCGCACCGAAATGACTTGAATGAGGGTATCGTTGGGATGATTGCAAGCATCGGTCAGAACTGAGGTTAGGGTGTCTGAATAACGGGCGATCTGTTTGTTCAGGTCGGCGGTGGTGAAGGTGTCTGAGTCCCAGTAATGGTGTAAGGTTCTGCGCGATGAGTCCCCTCCCATTTCGTTGAACTGGAACCGGAACGTTTGTCCGTAGCAATAATAGGTTGGCTCTGGGACTTGAATTTGAAGGGAGTCGTAAGTGCGAACCCACAAGGTATCTAGAAGGTTGGGACAACTGTTGCGGCGAAGCGTGAGGGTCAGCATGTTGGGCTGGCCCGGAAGCGGCACATAGTTGAGCCATCGGCAGGTATCGCAGAGGGTTGTTAGGGTGCTCTTCCATTGGGTTCGCACTTCGGGATCTGCGGAAGACTGAACCCTTAAAGTGTCCCCAAGACATAACAAAGTGTCTGAAAAGGGCAACTTTTGCGGCGGAAGAACCACCCTGATGCGGCGGCTGACGCGGTGCTTTACCCCGCTGTCGCAAGCGTGTTCGTCGTATTCAAAATCAAACTTCAGGGTGAATAGTCCGGTATCTTTAAACAGGTGCTGAAAGCTATCAAGTTGATGCAAAAAGCTGTCATTCAAACTGGTACGCAGTTTTTTGGTTTGTTGCCAGCCGGTCTCCAGCTCAAAAAGTGCGGCGGTGTTTTGGCACACCTCTACGGTGCCCGTATCGTCTACTCCCAGCCAATGAACCCCTTGCCCATTCACCCGAATGCGAGGTTGAAGCGTGTCCCACGAATTGCCGATGGTAAACACGCCGGAGCGGTGATGGGGCGAACGTCTTTCAATAAAATAAGCGTTGGTATCGTTGGCGCCGGTGTGAATGATGTAACCGTTAAAACCCGTGGTTGATTTGATGTTTAACACTGTGTCTGAAAAGTGAATGGAGCCGTAGTAGATGCCCTTGTTTTGCTTGGTCAACAGGGTGGTTTTACCGTTGATGGTGATTCTTCGGTTGTTGGGAGAAAAAAACACCACCCTGTTGATGAGGTTGGTACCTACTCTGCTGGGAATGGGCACCGTGATTTCTTTGATGAGGTTGTTTGTGGGTGGTGCATTGGTAATATCAATGACATTGGCATATACTTTATCGTCTGGGGCGCCCCATTCTAAATAATTCACAGCACCTGAAACGTGCTGCACTACCATGACGGGTTTTTTGGATTGTATCAACAGCGACCGATTGAAAATGGTATCATAAATTAATGTATCCTTGGTAACCACCAATTTTTTGCCGTTTAATAGCAATACATTGGGACCAAAACTGTTCAAGTGATAGGTATTTCCTTTGAATGATTTGCCGTCAGAGACAATGAAGAATTCGTAACCAAACTTATTTGTGGGGTGAAGTTGTTCAATTTCAATTCCGTTTGAAGGATAGGCGAACATGTCAAGGGTATAATCTGTCTTTATAATTACTCCAAATGCTGATTTTGAATTGAAGACAGCGATGCTCTTTTTGCAATCACGTGCAGTGATTTTTGATCGCCCTTGATTGATGGTGTAAACAGGTGTTTTACTAACATACGGAATGAATTCACAAATTTGAATGGTCTCTCCTTTATTCAACAATACACTGAACTGCCTGCCGAGTTCGGAAGTATAATTGAGATTAAAATCCACCCAAGTACTGTCGTAAAACGCTGTAACGGTTATAAACCATCCAAATCTAGTCAACCCGGTTTTACCATATCCAGTTTGTTGGCTTAAAGAATTTGGATTATAAATAGTGTAATCGTGGCCACACTCATTTTTTTCTAAAACGGTGTACGAGCCACTGTAACCTTTAATGAATGGATCTGAATCACCCTTCGGGATTGGAGAGAATAATGGAGCATGGTTGATAATTACTGGATCTTTCGATTCTACAAAAACCGTTTTTTTATGCATTATTTTCGCACCATCTGTACGGTGAATAGACAATAAAATACAATCGATTCTAACAATTTTTACAACATTGGCTATTAATTGAATTGATGTGTCAAAGTTTTTATAATTGGTGATTCGAATCTTTTGATCAGTCTTGCTCAGTAGGTATGTAAATTGCTTTTTTAGCGCAATTCCAGTATCTGTATATTCAAAAGCCACCATACTTCCTCCGTATATGGCATAAGTGTATTGTGCCTTAGCCTTGGAGGTTAAAGTCAAAATAAGCAGCGATATGATGAGTCTAATGGATTTCACTAATTACAGTAGCAGGTACACATTGAAACCTAGACAATTAAAACTGATTTTCTGTTGTATTTGCATACTTCAAAAAACAGGTTTACTGTTCTCTTTTTATTATCATTTTTGGTACAAATTAATACTACTTTTAGTATGATTTAGACTCTTTATCTGGTCAACAGAAATTAGCATTCCTACTCCTGCTTTGTTGAAATGAGAATCTCTTATTGTACTATTTATATTACAAAATAACTACAACAAACGGTATTGTTTTTTCATTATAATGCCATTAACATTGTCTAATGCTTGATTATCGATACATCATTGAATTCCTCACTTCAGAGAAAGACTCCATTTTGATAAATTTATATTCAGCAACCGGTAGCAAATCAACCTTAGAAAATCAGTCAAATTCTCTAAGATTATAATTAAAGCAACAAATCAAGATACGTTTTGGAGATTCTAGATTTAAAATATCTCTTTTATTTAGCCTTTATTGTTCTGGGTTATACAAAATACAGATCAACTAAAGATGAAAAGTTTTTGTTGTTTTCTCTAATAGGAATTCTAGATATTTCTACAAATTTATTAAATATATATGTGTTTAAGTCTAACTTAGAGTTGTTATTAGTTCATAATATTATCTCAATTGGATTGTATTTTAAGTTTTTTTATTCTATTGAAAAAAATAAATATTTTAAAAAAATATTTATATCGACTTTTTTCTTATTATCGATCAGTTTTGTGATCGTATTTTTTCTTATAGATTGGCCCAAAAGCGATATCTCACTTTACTCTGTATACGGATTTTTAAACACCTTAGAATACTTAAACTTCATCTTTTTTTCTAGCGCAATGTGTTTAATTATTTATACGATTTTATTAATTAAAATGATTAAAACCGATATCGTCAAGCTGCATTTGATTTTTATCCTTTTCGGAATAATTTCATATCATGTTGGTGAGCTTATACAAGCAGGGCTAGGAGTACATTTTCTGTATGATATAGATATTCATGCAGAATTTACATGCAATCTTCTAACCATCAGACTCTTTACATCGAACGGATTAATTATCACAGGTTTATTATGGAAAAATTGAGTGAATTTACGCTGACCCTCTATGTACTGAGTGTATTTATATTGGGTATAACTTTTATTCTTATTTTGGCGGTACTCAATTCCAAAAAGAAACTTTTATTAGATTTAAAAAAGAAAGAATTAGCATTCCAAACTACACTAAATAAATTGCAACTGCGTACTATAGAGGAAGAACGGCGAAAGCTGGGAAGCACATTACATGATGACTTAGGTCAAATTCTGAATCTCATGCACATGCAGCTTTCTGAGTTGAAAAAAATTCACGTTTCCCATGATTTAGAAAGTTCATCTTTAAAAATGACCGAAGAACTTTGCAACGCCGCTTCTGAAAAGTGCTCTTCCATTTCAAAAATGCTATTTCCAGCCACTCTAATCAGGCTAGGATTCATAGAAGGTTTACATGAATTGATATCAGATATTCAACACGCAACAGGAATTCATATTGTTTTTAAACACGATGATTTTGAAATATCGGATGACAGAGCGAGTAATTTGTTCAGAATATTTCAGGAGCTATTGAATAACACCTTAAAACACGCAAAAGCCAATAAAATCAATATCGAAATTCAAAAATCTACCACTGGTATTAAAATCAATTATTCCGATAACGGTGTTGGAATAGTCAATAATAACAAAAGCCAGGGGCTCGGTACCACTACTATTAAAACACGTCTTCACATTTTAGGCGGTGAAATTCTCGAGTCAAAAGAAGAAATCAAAGGTTTCAAAATGTCATTTATCATGCCTTATGGAAAAGATTAAAATCATCATTGCAGAAGATCATCCATTGATGAGATCAGCCATTTGCAATAATTTGGCTAATGAATCGGATCAATTCGAAGTCATAGGACAATGTTGTGATGGCATCGAATTATTGGAAATCCTCAAATATCAACAACCTGACATAATACTTTTGGACATCGAAATGCCTAGAATGGATGGAATGGAAGTTTTAAAAGCCATTCGCGAAAAATATAATGACACGATAAAAGTCCTAGTATTCTCTGCCAATTTATCGAATTACATCAATTTAAGGCTCATGCAAATGGGTGCAGATGGTATATTATTTAAAAAAAGTTCAGCGGAAGAATTGATTGAGGCAATAAACATTGTTTATAAAGATTCAGTATTTTTTCAAGATTCTTTGGCTTTTAAAATGTTGTCGAACAATCACAACATGAAAAAGGAATCCTTAGAACAATTTAACTCTGTAGACTTTGAGATTCTCCAATTAATGTGTCAACAAAAAAACGCAAATGAAATTGCGAAGGAAATGAAAATGTCGGTGAATACCATTAATAAATATCGCAGCAAGCTAATGGAGAAAACCAATTCTCAAAATCTGGCTGGAATGGTAATTTTCGCTATACAAAATGGAATTTACGTCATTCCAAATTCAAACGTCCCTCAAAAACCTGAACAATTGAATTAAAAGATGAAGTTTCCTATATATTATTCGTAATTAATCTAATGAGAAAACTTCTATCAATTTATTTAATATTATTTTTCAACCCATTATTTTCTCAATCCAAAAAAATTTCAGATGTAAAGGAGAAATATTTACAATCTGAAAGCATAACAATGAAAATAAAAAAGACAATAAATAATACAAACAAATTAAATGCTGAAATATTAGAAATTTATCTAAGATTGAATAGGATCAATAAAAAAGATTATGAAATGCTTTACTTCTCACCCAATTCAGTTTGTATTTTAAAAGACAAATCAACTCTACAGAGAATAAAATATTACAACCGGCATGCGGACAGTTTTGAATATTTTTCAAGACCTCTGGATGAAATAAATGATTGTGTTCAAATCACAGGTAATAATTTAACTGAATTTGAGAATCCATTTTCAAGTTGCTTTTTTGAATTTAAGCGAGATAAGAATAATTTAATTGATCGTGGAAATTCATATTTCTATAACATGAACCCAAGTTATACAGGCTTCGCTAAAAAATTATGGATCAATAAAACATCACTGTTGATAGACAGTATCGAATACACCATCAATACATTCACAATAAAAGTCACATACCAATATTTTGACAAATTAGAATATCTGAATGATTTTAATGATGAAAAAATTCCATTTGTTTTCGATTCAATAGTTAGTGAATTAAAAAAATTGCCGATTCAGAAAACTACCCAAACAATAGACACATTTAAAATTTTAAATGTGTTTAATTCTGGATTAACCCTGTTAGACTTTTGGTATATTGGCTGTGAGCCATGCATTAAGGGATTCCCCAAAATACAAAACCTGAGGGACTCTTTCGATGAAACAACTTTGAAGATTCGAGCTGTAAACCCTGAAGATTCCAAAGAAAATATTTTACATTTCAAAAGCAAACATGATTTTAGCTTTGAAATTGAAAAAGACACATTAAACCTAGCAACATATTTTAATATTAAAATATTTCCTTCCATGTTGTTAATTGATCACACTGGAAGCGTAATTCTAAGAATTGAAGGAAATAAACCCAACGATTTTAATAAACTAAACAATGCAATAAAAGAAAGATGCATTTTAAAAGATTATTGATCTTGCAATATTTTAAATGTACTCAAACGGGGTGCTTACACAGTATCTACAGATAGAATCGACAATTCCAACAATTTTCACCAAACCTCAATTGCTGTCTTTTGTTTGAAATCCAACATTTGACACATAAATTAATTTAGTGTCTTTTGTTAGATTTTGATTATGTTTGCAATAAGAACAAAAATACAGTGGCAAAAGATTACATCATAGAACAACTAAAAAGTGAATTTAAAGGAAAAGAATCATTTTCTAGAGAAGATCTCTTTGATTTCTATCGCCAATTTGAACTCGATTTAAAAGAAACGACATTCAGATGGAGAATTCACGATTTAAAGGCTAATAAAATTATTACTGCTATCAAGAGAGGGCTTTTTACATTTTCATACAAACCTGTATTTACGCCTGATATTGGAGAGTTTGAAAAGAAAATTTCTGGTAAAATTGAAAAGCAATTTGAACAACTAAAGTATTGTATTTGGTCAACCAAAATTGCTCACGAGTTTATGCTCCACATTCCAGGCAAGAGTATCACAATTTTGCAGGTAGAAAAGGATGCTCTTGAACCAGTCTACAGTTTTTTAAAGGACGAAAACATTCGGAATATCTTTATCGAACCAGAGAACAAAGAAATTGACCGATATATTTATGAAGCTAAAAATACAATCGTTTTACAATCACTAGTTTCAAAATCACCAACTCAAAAAGTTAAAAAAACATCCACAATAACACTTGAAAAATTAATAGTAGATTTATTTTGCGATAAAAAATTATTTGCTGCATTTCAAGGAAGTGAACTTGTTCACATAATAGACAATGCTTACAATAAATATTCTATTGACTTTACTAAACTTCTCAACTACTCAAAAAGAAGGAGAAAAGGAACAGAAATAATTGAATTATTGAGCAGTAAAACGAATATCTCAAATACTATTTTACATGATTGATTTAAAATCTCTAACAGCAGAATGGATTGCTGAAAAAAGAAAAAAATATATCAAAGACCCTAACTTGATGGAGAGCATGATTTATGCTCTATATTTACTAGAACAATTGCAATTAACTGGGTTAGATTTCATTTTCAAAGGGGGAACAAGTTTGGTTCTCCTCATGGAAGAACCAAAGAGATTTTCTGTTGATATTGACATTATCGTAAACCCAAAAATTAATCGAGAAGAATTAGAAGGATTTCTATCTAAAATTGAAACATCAAGTGAATTTATTAGGATGGAATTGGATGAAAGGAGAAGCTATAAAGGTGGAATTCCTAAAGCTCACTACAAGTTCATTTATTCTTCAAACTTTGCTAATAAAAATAAAGAAGGTCAGGTTATTTCTAATCCTGAAAGAGAAATATTACTAGATGTATTATTTGCTGAGAACCATTATCCATTAATTGTTGAAAGGGCTTTAGAAACAGAATGGATAAAACAAACTGGCACTTCGGTAATTGTCAAAACTCCCGACATCAATTCTATTACAGGTGATAAACTCACCGCATTTGCTCCAAATACAACAGGAATTCCTTACCATATAGAGAAGGAAAAGGAAATATTAAAACAGCTTTTTGATGTTGGCAGTTTGTTTCATTTACTGACAGATTTGGAAGTATTCAAAACATCATTCATCGAGTCAGCAAAAGGCGAAATTGCCTATAGACCTGAAAGGCAAATTGGATCTGTTGAGAAGGTATTAAAAGACACTATTGAAACAGCCTTGTTGATTGCTCGAAAAGACATACTTAAAACAGATGATGAGAAAGCAAAATACAAAGAGATCAGCACAGGGATTAATCAATTCAGACATTTTGTTTTTCAAGGCAATTTTGACATTTTAGAAGCTCAAGTTGCAAGTGCAAAAGCTGCCTATTTAGCTGCAATAATTCTAACAGACTATAAGGGTGAATTGATGTTGTTCAGAAAAGAGATCTCGAAAGTGGATTATTTCATACAACACCCTGAATACAACAACTTAAATAAGAGGTTAAAGTTTGTAGCGAGTGGAGAAGCACTTTATTACTGGTATCAGACTATCAATTTATTGTTCCCAAATTATCAGTAGTCAAGCATTTTGTCCAATAACTCACTAATAGATAAATGAACATTGTGAAATAGGCTGTGATTTTTATCCATTAACGATTTAAACGGTTATCGAAATCACCCAAAAACGGCAAATGGCCGTATGTGCTCACCGAGATCTTGTAAAATCTTTATATTTTTAGTATTTCACCACTTTGTTTATAAAACTACCGTTATGGGTGTGCACCGTAACAAAGTAAATGCCGGCAGGTAAATGTGCCATATTGATAGAATTTTGGCTGGTTTGAATGCGCTCTATGAATTGGGAGTTGACATTGAAAATATCTACATGGGAAGTCGATTCTGCTTCCCAGTTCAAGGTGTTCTCGGTGGGATTTGGGAAGAAATTTAAGGTTTTATTTTTATCGAGCTTCGTGGTTGAAACTATGTCATTAATATTGATTTCATAAAAAGCTGTGTCGCTCCCGAAATCATTTTTTGCGACGCAATAGAGTAAGAATGTTCCGGTTTTTTTGTACGAGTGAATGAAGGTCCGCTGATTGAAATTTGAGTCTACACTGCCATCCCCATATTTAAAATAGAAGTTTGCATTGAGTGCCCCCTTGTAATTAATCGTAACGTGGTTATACGTAATTTTTTCAATATCAAAATCGCAAATTGGAGCTTTTGAGAGTTGCGTAACCGTGCCGTTGACTGAGTTTAACGGTTGTTTTGCTGTTTTTTTAAATCCGTAATCCAAATCAGGCCGAAGGTCATTGAATAGCGACAAATAACGGGCTGAGTGATGAGAAACAAACTGCGTAGAATATGGGTGATTCGTTGATATATCTTCGTTTCTGGCCCAAACCAATGACCCATCCATACTATACTCTGCCGAGTATTTGCCATTTGCTCAAGGATATTTGAAGTACGGTGATTCGTCCATATCGACGGTCGGCGTGTTGTAGGCTCCATTGTTATCGCCGGTAAGAAAAATGAGTGAATCTCCATCCGAAAATGTGTGAATGATTCCATTGGGGAATCCCAAACTATGAATTTTTTTGGTTTTGGGATTATATGTAAAAAGGCTTTTATTGTAATTATTTATTTTTTGCCATTTTAAAACGGTTTGATCTAAGGCGATTGAATCCATTTTTGAACATTGAAACCAATATCCATCAGCCAGTTGTCCGCAGTCATAAATAAAAGGAAAAAGCGTATCCGAAGAGTTTACAAATTCAATTTCATCGATAGACCAACTGTCCATATTTACATTTATCCAATATAAATAATTCTTTTTTCTAGAAAAATTAACGGGCCTTTTAATGGATACGGGGGAAGAATTATTTATTTTATAAACTGGGAAATACGGAAAATTCGAAGCCATTGTTGGTGCATAATTTCCCGCAATGAGTGCCCCATCATTTCTAAAACAAAGATTCGAGGTTGTTGTATTAAAGCTAACCGGAAATGTGCCTACCATTGAGTTGACAATGTTTGTTTGTCCGAACTCATACTGCAATAAGATTGCTGTAGATTGAGAATCAGGCAGAAGCAATTGTTTCGGAATGGTTTTATGAAATGGGGTTGCAGCTCTTGGTGGTGGCGGAGTTTGAAAGTACAAACAATACTTTTTATCGTTTGCCCAAATCAATTTGGTTTGATTTTGAATGTTTCCAGTTACAAAATAATTTTGCAACGAAACCGCTGCACTTTGACTGATTTTAATCACTGCATATCCCGAAGTGTCGGGAATGTTAAAGGCTGAAGTTTTTTGAAATTCAGAGAAGCACAATATGGAATCTCCTGTTACTTTACAATAAAGCAACAGATCATTTCCACTGATTAACGCATTGACTACGTTAATGTTGCCAACTGTAGAATTCAGTGAAGTTGCGGTGAGATTCACTAACCAATTTGGTGTTTTCGCATTCATGAAAGCCACTGCAACGTCTTGAGTATTCAAGGTTTTGTAGGATAATTTTTTTCGATAGTTTTGAGGGACATTTACCAAGACCAGGCTATCGAGATTCATACTTTTTGAACTGCTGATGGCGTTATCGTCTAAAATCCAGAAGTATTGATTCTCATTTACAGGTTGAACTCTTGAACCGGTATAGATATACTTTTCAAAGGTTGCATATTGGAAATGATTCCCCAATTTTTGCGCATTCAAACCACAAAAACAAACAAAACCAAGTATCAAAAAACTGTATTTCAACTTCATTAATTTCTGCAAAACCGAATTTACTCACTTTTCATAAAGAAACCACACCAATTATATACCCAAATTAGGATTGTTTCTAACCAAGAATTTATATTTCTAATGGATACTTTTGTCATACACTGAATTCTCAAGCGAGCTTCGAAAGCCTTATTCTTCTCGAACCAAGTTGTTCTAAATTTAATTTTTGATTCAATAATATTTCATGATAATCAATCGTTTAACCTTAAATCCATCATTTCAAATTAATCTTTGAAGCTTTTCACCCTCATATTGTTTTTTGCTTTAATGGGTGTTACCAAAGCCCAGCAAGGAAATCATTTGGTGGTGCAGGGGTATATGGAACACCTAGACACCCGAGTGGAACCTTATGAGGAAGCTTTAAAAAAAACGGTTTATTACGATATTGATTTTAATAAACCAGAAATTGACATTAATAAAATCAAGTCGAAGAGAATAATTTATACGAATGGTTCGGAGAAACAGGATTCACAATGCAATAACAATAGGATATTCATAGCATTTAATGGAAGCAGTAAAATTTATGGCTTAAAACCGTTAAATACTCATTATGAGTTTGACGGATCTGTATTGTATGCTAGAGATTTTGAAATTTTCAATATTAAATCCATACAAATATCACCAGCACTAGGATATGGATATAGTAATTATTCGTATGGGACCGCTTTATACAAACAAAATCGAAACCTATTTTCTTACGGTTTAAATATTGCCAATTCAATAGGAGCAAAAGGACAATTAGAGTATGGATTTCAAGGGCTTTTATTTAATGAAATGGTTAAAATAATCTCAAACCAAGAAATAATAAATTATACTATAAATGGATTTCAGGTAAATATGTATTTAGGTGCTAACTTGAAAATTAAATCAAACTATATATGTCCATTTATCTCTATATCCTTCATCGAAAGGCAGAAATATAGATATATAAACGAGAAAACTAATATTTTGTTAAACTTAGGCCTACAAATTAAATTATGATAACTTTTGTGCAATATTTTTTAACCTTTTATTGTGAATTTATCTTTGGGCATATCAATGTAGGATTCGTGGGAACAGAAAATCTTCGATCAAACCGGACCAACAGCGACTTGGAATCCATCGAAAGACATACCTCAAGGC
>JACCDK010078953.1_pt1 | contig 13547 bp, 10 predicted proteins | sample 7445871 | NCBI WGS metagenome assembly JACCDK01 (sample SAMN15323436, study PRJNA562643) | freshwater metagenome | isolation source: river surface water | place: USA:Blue River Watershed | collected 2017-08-15 | reverse complement strand
GCCACTAGCAAAGGGCCCGTCGAACGCAAAGTGGTGAGGGTCGTCACCCCTGGAACGCTCACCGACACCGAATTGTTGTCTGACAAAAGCGAAGCCATTTTGTTGTCCTTGCACATTGCACCGCGCAATGCGTGTGGCTTGGCATGGCTCAGCGTCACACAAGGTGTTTTGCATTTGGCTGAATGCTCACACAACGAATTGACCGATTGGCTAGAGCGCATTGCGCCCAGTGAATTGTTGGTCAGCGCCAGCATCACGCCCAAATGGGAACAACAACTTCAATCGATGCGATTGGGTCAACGCGGCCTTCCGCTGTCGCTCACTTTGCGCCCCGACTTTCAATACGAAGCAGGCTTGGGTCACAACAAGCTCATCAAACAACTCAATGTGGCCAGCTTGGCGGCCTGGGATGCCGACAAGCTTGGCCATGCACACGCGGCCGCAGGCGCCTTACTGACTTATGCTGAACACACGCAAGGCCGTTCGCTGCCCCATGTGTCACAACTCAAAGTGCAAAAGGCCAATGACCTCATTGATTTGCCTACCAGCACGCGGCGCAATCTTGAGCTAACGCAAACTTTGCGCGGCGAAGATTCGCCTACTCTTTTCTCTTTGCTCGATACGTGCATGACCGGCATGGGCAGCCGTCAATTAAAGCAGTGGCTGCTTAACCCACCTCGCGATCGACAAATTGCAGTCGAACGCCTAGCCGCCATTGACCAGTTGAACGATCAAAGTGCTTCAGCGCAAAGCGGCGTCGCCATTTGGAGTCGCTTAAGAGAACAGCTCAAAGGCGCCAGCGATGTAGAACGCATCACCGCGCGCATTGCACTCAGGCAAGTTCGCCCCCGTGAATTGGTCGCACTCAAAAATGCCCTCCTCCGTTCGGCCAAATTGGCACTGCACTTGCAAGACACGCTAGGACATTTGTCTCCCACCAAGTTGTTGCACGACATCCATTTCGATTTGCAACCACCTGCTGGTCTCACAGAAATTTTGCAACAAGCATTGCTGGAAGAACCCGCCAATTTGATTCGCGATGGTGGCGTGATGGCGCATGGCCTCGATGCAGAACTGGACGAGTTGCGCGCCATTCAAACCAATTGCGATGACTTCCTATTGGAATTGGAAACCCGCGAAAAAGCCCGCACAGGCATTGCCAACTTGCGCGTTCAATTCAACAAGGTGCACGGCTTCTACATCGAGGTAACGCAAGGCCAAATTGACAAAGTGCCAGACGATTACCGTCGACGTCAAACCTTGAAGAATGCCGAGCGCTTCATCACGCCCGAGCTGAAGGCCTTTGAGGACAAGGCCTTGTCTGCGCAAGAACGTGCATTGGCCCGTGAAAAATATTTGTACGAGCTCTTGCTCGACCAAATGCAAAACCACATTCAAGTACTCACCAAATTGGCGCAAGCCATGGCGCAATTGGATGCCCTGTGCACCCTGACTGAGCGCGCCAACACGCTCAATTGGTGCGCACCCCAATTCGCCAAGGAACCCTGCATTGAAATCAGGCAAGGCCGGCACCCTGTGGTGGAAGCGCGCTTAGCAGAAACCTCAGGCGGCAGTTTCATTGCCAACGATTGCCTAATGCACAGCAAGCAGCGCTTGCAAATCATCACCGGTCCCAACATGGGCGGCAAGTCGACCTACATGCGCCAGGTGGCATTGATTGTGCTTTTAGCCAGCATGGGTAGTCATGTGCCCGCCAGCAGTTGCAGACTGGGCCCCATTGACGCCATTCACACGCGCATCGGCGCTGCCGATGACTTGGCCAATGCCCAATCAACTTTCATGCTGGAGATGACCGAAGCCGCTCAAATTTTGCACAGTGCCACGCCTTTGTCCTTGGTGCTCATGGACGAGATTGGCCGCGGCACATCCACCTTTGATGGCTTGGCCTTGGCCAGTGGCATTGCCACGCACTTGCACGACAAGACACAAGCCTTCACTTTGTTTGCCACCCATTACTTTGAGCTCACAGAGTTTCCCGCCACACACCACGCCGCGTTGAACATGCACGTAGGTGCCACAGAGTCGGGCAATGACATTGTGTTTTTGCACGAACTTCAAGCGGGACCTGCCAGCAAGAGTTATGGTGTTCAAGTGGCAAGGTTGGCGGGCATGCCCACTGGCGTGCTCAACCATGCCCGCCACACGCTCTCGGCCCTTGAAGCAGGCGCCAATGAAAACCGCGTTCAAGTGGACTTGTTTGCGCCACCACCTGAAGCAGAACACAGCGGTCCCTCGGCTTTGGAGGCTGCTTTAGGCCAAATTGACCCAGATGCGCTCAGCCCCCGCGAAGCTCTGGAAGCCCTCTACAGTTTGCAGCGCGTTTTGAAGCGCTCCGAGCCATGAAACACCATTTGAAGGACGTTGAATGACTTATTGCGTCGCCATTAAAACCCGTGCCGGTTTGGTCTTCTTGTCTGACTCCCGCACCAATGCGGGTCTGGACATGATCAGCACCTACCGCAAAATGATCATCTATGAAAAAGCGGGCGACCGGTTCATGGTGTTGTTGTCTGCCGGAAATTTGAGCATTTCTCAATCTGTGCGTGAGATGCTGCAAGTTGAAAAAATCATCGATCATCCCGATGCAGAACCCATCACCATTTGGAATGCCAAAAGCATGTTCGATGCTGCGCGTGTGTTGGGCGCTGCAGTTCGCCATGTGCATGAGCGTGATGCTGCAGCCCTCAAAGCGGGGGGCGTAGATTTCAATGTGTCCATGATTTTTGGTGGCCAAATTGCGGGTGAAGGCATGCGACTTTTTCAAGTCTACTCACCGGGCAACTTTATTGAAGCCACTGCAGAAACGCCCTATTTCCAAATTGGCGAATCAAAGTATGGCAAGCCTGTGCTCGACCGCGTGATCACCCCCAACACGCCTTTGGACGAGGCAGCCAAGTGTGCTTTGGTGTCCATGGACTCCACCCTCAAATCCAATTTATCGGTAGGTCTACCGCTCGACATGGTGGTCTATGAAGCTGACAAATTGCAAAGTGATCGTGTGGTTTGCATTGACGAGAACAACCCTTACTTCAACATGTTGCGAGACAACTGGGGGCAAAAACTTCGGACCATGTTTGACAGCTTGGAAGACCCCGTTTGGAATGGCGAAGCCACCACCATCCCACTTAAAACAAATGGCAAAAACTCGCCCTTGAAAAAGATTTCAACCCCTGAAGAAAAACTCATCTGATGCCTTCGATTGTTTTCTCGCACGGCAACAGTTTTCCAGCCAGCACCTACCGCGTCCTTCAAGAAAACTTGAAAGCGCGTGGCTTCCAAGTCAGCGCCATTGAGAAATTAGGACACAACCCCAAGTACCCCGTCACCAGCAACTGGCCTTACTTGGTCCAAGAGTTGGCTGAGTTTGCAGCCCAACAATTGACGCAAACGGGCGAAAAACCTTATTTGGTAGGTCACTCATTGGGCGGCATGCTGAGCTTGATGTGTGCCTCGCAACACCCTGAAGTAGCGGCCGGCGTTGTCTTGTTGGACTCGCCAGTGGTGGGCGGCTGGAAAGCAAGTGCGCTGCGATTGGCCAAAAAAACCAACTGGATTGGTTCTGTCAGTCCAGGTCGCATCAGCAAATCAAGACGTCAACACTGGCCCAACGTTGCAGCCGTCATTGAACACTTTCAACACAAACGTGCTTTTGCGCATTGGGCCCCTGAGGTGCTCCAAGACTATGCATTGAATGGCACACAAGAAGAAAACGGTGAACGGGTGCTCAGCTTTGATCGCGAGATCGAAACGCTGATCTACAACACCCTTCCCCACAATTTGCCTTCCATGCTCAAGCGCCACCCGCCCAAATGCCCCGTGGCTTTCATCGGCGGTACCCACTCACGGGAAATGAAAGTAGCGGGCAGCGAAATGACACGCAGCATCTCGAAGGGTCGCGTCATGTGGCTCGATGGCTCACACTTGTTTCCTATGGAAAAGCCCATTGCAGCGGCAGCTGCTGTGGAGGCTGCGCTGCGCAATATGGGCGCCTCTCCCAAGTAAGCGCTGAAGTAAGCCCTGAAGTCAACGGGAAGATAAGCGCTGGGATGTGCCCTCAAGCAGTTTATCTGCTTAGGGCGCCCAAGTAACCATGCCGGTCCAGGCGGTGCCCAGCACCACCAAGCCAAAGGCGATGCGGTACCAAGCAAAGACTTCAAAGCTGTGGCTGGCAATGTATTTCAAGAGCCAACGCACGCAAATCCAAGCACTGACAAAGGACACCACCAAACCTGTGGCAAACATCGGAATGTCCTCAAATGACAACAGAGCACGCTCTTTGTAAAGGCTGTAGACACCCGCACCGATGAGCGTAGGGATGGCCAAGAAAAATGAAAAATCGGTGGCCGCTTTGCGTGACAGCCCGAGCAACATGCCACCGATGATGGTGGCGCCACTGCGGCTGGTACCAGGCACCATGGCCAAACATTGCACCAAGCCCACCATGAGTGCATCACGACCGCGCATGTCTTCTACAGCGCGAATGCGCACACTAGAAGGCGGCCTTCTTTCGGCCCACAAAATGATAAAGCCACCCACAATGAATGTGGTGGCCACCACCCAAGGTGTGAACAAATGGGCTTTGATGAACTTGCCAAACAGAAGACCCAAAATGACCGCAGGCAAAAAACCAATGAACACGTTGAGAACAAACCGTTGTGCTTCAACTTGGTAGGGCAATGCTTTGAGCGTGCTGCGGATTTTTTCCCAATAAACCAAGATGACCGCGAAAATGGCTCCGGTTTGGATGGCAATGTCGAAGACCTTGGCTTTCTCATCGTCAAAACCCAGCAAGGCACCCGCCAAAATCAAATGGCCCGTCGATGAAATTGGCAAAAATTCGGTGAAGCCCTCCACCACGCCCATGACAGCGGCTTTGGCCAGCAACATTAAATCCACAGGTACTCCTTCGGTATATTTGAATTATCGCTCTACATCGGCCCCACATCCTCCGTCTGCCTCTAAAATCTGGGGATGAGCACAGCCAATGACAAAGTCAAAACGACAGACGCCCCCAACGAAGGCCACAAGGTCAGTAACTTTTTGCGCCAAATCATTGAATCTGATTTGGCCCAAGGCACTTACGCTAAGCGCCAATGGGCCGGGTCACCAGGCGACGCTGCGCACCACGCCAAAGGCACGCCCGATCCAGCCAAAATTCGCACCCGCTTCCCGCCCGAACCCAATGGCTACTTGCACGTGGGTCATGCCAAAAGCATCTGCCTCAATTTTGGTTTGGCACGCGACTACGGCGGCGTCTGTCACATGCGCTTTGACGACACCAACCCCGAAAAAGAAGACTCCGAATACGTCAATTCCATTTTGGATGCCGTGAAGTGGTTAGGTTTCAATTGGGATGCGCATGGCACCTCCCACCTGTACCAAGCCAGCGACTACTTTGACTTCATGTACCGTGCCGCTGAGTTTCTGATTCAAGCTGGCTTGGCGTATGTGGACGAGCAATCCGCTGACGACATGCGCCTCAACCGCGGCGACTTCAACACACCCGGCAAAGACAGCCCATTCCGTTCTCGCACCCGCGAAGAAAACCTCTTGCGCTTTCGTGAAATGCGCGATGGCCAATTGGCAGACGGTGCTGCTGTATTGCGCGCCAAAATTGACATGGCCTCGCCCAATATCAACATGCGCGATCCAGCCATCTACCGCATTCGCAGGGCGACGCACCACAACACGGGTGACGCTTGGTGCATCTACCCGATGTACACCTTTGCGCATCCCATTGAAGATGCTCTTGAGCAAATCACACACAGCATTTGCACTTTAGAGTTTGAAGACCAACGGCCGTTCTACGATTGGCTGTTGACCCGGCTTAGCGAGTCACACCAATTGCCCGATGGCACGGCCTTGCCTGCTTTGTTGGCGCAACCCAATCCCAAGCAATACGAATTTGCACGCCTGAACCTAACCTACGTCATTACCAGCAAACGCAAGCTTGCCCAACTGGTCAATGAAGGCAAGGTCAATGGTTGGGACGACCCTCGCATGCCCACCATTGTGGGTTTGCGGCGACGGGGTTACACACCCGACAGCTTGCAACTTTTTGCTGAACGCATCGGTGTCACCAAGAGCGATTCTTGGATCGACTACAGCACCCTCGAAGGCTGCTTGCGCGACGACCTTGACCCTAAAGCCGCACGCGCCATGGCTGTGCTAGACCCTCTTGCCCTCACCATCACCAATTGGGATGAACTGATGGGTGCTGGCACTCTAGACAGTTGCCAAGCGCCAGTACATCCACATCACCCCGAGTTGGGACAACGCCACTTCAAGTTTGGTAAATCTCTTTGGATTGAGCGTACAGACTATGAAGAAACGCCGCCCAAAGGCTTCTTCCGTTTGTTTCCTGGCAACAAAGTACGCCTCAAGTATGGCCACGTCATTGAATGCACGGGCGCCAACAAAGATGCCAATGGTCATATCACCGAAGTATTGGCCCAACTGATTCCCGATACCAAAAGCGGCACACCCGGTTCCGACAGCGTCAAAGTCAAAGGTGTCATCACTTGGGTGTCCCAAGCAGATGCCGCTGCCGCTGAAGTGCGCTTGTACGATCGCCTGTTTACAGAGGCCAATCCTGATTCGGGTGGCAAAGACTTCTTGGCCAGTCTGAACCCAGACAGCCTCAAAGTGATCACAGCCTATGTGGAACCCTCATTGGCCAACAGCCATGCCGACGCCAAGTTTCAATTTGAGCGACATGGCTATTTTGTGGCCGACCGCGCAGACCACGGTCAGGGTAAATTGGTGTTCAACCGCTGCACAGGTTTGAAAGACACTTGGAGCAAATGATGCCTTCACTGCCCCTGTCACAAGGGGCAGTTTTAGAGATTTTGGTCAATCATGCTGGCAATGATGAGCGCCACTGAACTGCCCACACCAAACAGCCACGCCAATGAACGCAATTTGTCTTTGTCACTGAGGTAAAAGGCAATGTAGGCTACACGCGCCACAATGAAAATGCTGGCGTACAACTCTACTTGCTCGTTGGGTACATCGGTGTACAAAGCCAACAAGACGCCCGCCGCAAACAGCGGAAAGGCCTCAAAGCAATTGGCTTGTGCTGCATTTGCGCGTGCCCGGTAGCCGGTTTGGTTGGCCAACCATTCACGCGGATTGTGATTGTCATAACTCCGCTTGCCTGCTTTGGCAATGCCCGCGCAAATCCAAGGCATGGCGCCCGCAAGCAAGACAGCGGCAATGGGGAGATTCATGGTGTTCCTAGATAAAAGCGTTAGACAATCTTAACGCTCAAATTGGGCAAGCGGTCGATGTGCATTTCAATCACATCCCCGCGCACCACAGGCCCCACATTTTCCGGCGTGCCCGAGTAAATGATGTCGCCGGGAAACAATTCAAACGCTTCAGACAATTTGCTGATTTGCTCAGCCACTGACCAAATCATGTTTTTCAAATTGGAATTTTGTTTAATTTGGCCATTGACCTTCAACCAAATATGGCCCTCTGTGAAATGACCAATGCTGGCCAGTTTGTGCAGTGCCCCAATAGGCGCTGACATGTCGAAGCTCTTGCCTATTTCCCAAGGCTTCTTTTCATCGCCCATGGCCCGTTGCAAATCGCGGCGCGTCATGTCCAAGCCCAAGGTATACCCCCAAACCAATTCCAAAGCTTTGTCGACCGGAATATTGCGACCGCCTTTGCCCAAAGCCGCAACCAACTCAGCCTCATAGTGGTAGTTTTTGGTCAAGGGTGGATAAGGGTGATTGGCCACTGTTCCAGCCGCCACGTACTGGATGGCATCTGTTGGCTTTTGAAAGAAAAAAGGTGGCTCACGCGTAGGGTCGGAACCCATTTCTCGGGCATGCGCTGCGTAATTGCGACCAATGCAGTAGATACGGCGCACAGGAAACATTTCGTCAGAGCCGACCACAGGAATATAGGTCTGTGGCACATCAAAGGGCGTTTTAACTTTTTGCTGTGCAATACCGGGCGTGGCACAGCCCAAAATTGCGCCTGTTGACATCAAGGCAGTGCCTTGAAAGAAATTTCGACGGTCCATGTCATTTCCTTTGCGTTGAACTTGAAAAGAGTATGCACGAAGCCCTAAACTCAGACATTGGCAATATCCCCAGTCTGCTCACTTAGAATTTGGGGTCTAACCGCTTCCGCACAGGAAATATTCATGTTTTTGCATTCAATTCGCGCCTCATTGCTGGCCTTGGTTTCTGCCATTGTGGTAGCTGCCTGTGGTGGCTCGTCCACCTCCAATGTGCCAACGCCGCCTGTTGACGGCATCAGTGTTGTACCTGGCGACAGCCAAGTGACAGTCAGCTGGAAAGAAACGCCCGGTGTCGAATACTGGATTTTTGCAGCGCCCAATAGCCCCAACCTCACGCTTGCCAACTGGTTGGCCACTTCAGGCTCAACCTACCGTCTCAAAGTCACATCACCTTTTGTGGTTTCGGGCCTTAGCAACGGAACGCCCTACTCCTTTTTCTTGACTGGCCGCATCAACAGCGGCCCGGGTGGTGAAGCCACCCCCACGGTCACCGCCACGCCGCGCTTGGCAGGCGGTACATGGACCCCAGGGGTTAGCCTCAACACAGGTACACAAACTGGCATGACTTATGGCAGCTACCTTGATACCGCCACCAACACCTACAAGTTCTCATATCTGGCCGTTGGCAATGGTGGCCGCATGTTCTCAAGCACCAGCATTGGCGCATGGAATGCCTTAACGCCCTTGGTCAACACTGATTTGAACGCCGCCGAATTTGGTTTTGCCAAATTCATCGCAGCAGGCGCAGCAGGCAAAGTCATTTACAGCTCTGATGCAACAACTTGGAAACAAGCCAACAGCATCACATCGCAAACGCTCAATGCAATGGCCATCAGTGGCAGTTTGGCTGTTGCAGTTGGCGACAACGGCACCATCATCACCAGCAAAGACGCCATCACGTGGACAGCTGCCGCAAGCGTTCCAAGTTCTTCACACCTCTACGGCGTGGCATACACAGTGGCAGGCAACTGGGTCGCCGTAGGCTCGTCAGGCACCATTCTGACCAGTCCCGACGGTTCTACCTGGACAGCCCAAACATCCAACAGCACGGCCACTTTGAAAGCAGTTGGTGCATTGGCCAGCGTGCTCAATGGCACCACCACTTATAAATTCGTGGTGGTCGGTGCCAATGGCACTGTCTTGAGCAGCCCCGACGCCATCACGTGGACAGCTCAAAATGCCAACACCACAGCGTCCTTGAATGCCATGTCATCGGTCAATCAGTTCTTGGTTGTTGGCGCCAACGGCACCATCATCACCAGCACCGATGGCATCAGCTGGACGCCACAGGCCAGCAACACCAACACAGAACTTAAAACACTGTTGCGCGCAGAGAACCAATACATTGCCATCAACACTTCAGGTGGCATCGTCTTCTCAAAGTAAGCTCACAAATAGCCAGCTCAAACTTGCTGCTTGCATCTACAAAAAAGGCCTTCAACTGAAGGCCTTTTTTCATGGCTCAAAATCGTTAGCCTTCAATGTGCAGCTCTTGAATTTTGCGCGTGATGGTGTTGCGGCCAATGCCCAATTTCACAGCAGCTTCAATTCGACGCCCTCTTGTGGTGGCCAAGGCGGCTTGAATTAACAAAGACTCAAAGCGGCGCGTTAGCACATCCCAGACGTCTTGACGGTCGGTGCCCAATAGCTGAAGCGCTTCCACTTCTAGGGCACTTTCCCAGCCAGCGTGAGGGCCTAGTTTGACCAAAGAATTGGCAGGTGTGCCTTGGCTCACAGTTGCCTCAATAACTGAACCGGACTCACTCAATGTCGTGGACGCTGGAACAGCCTGGTTATCCGTGCTTGGCGACAAAACTTCAGGCGGCAAATCTTTGGACTCAATCATTTGGGCGGGCGCCATCACGGTCAGCCAATGACAAATGTTTTCCAGTTGACGCACGTTACCGGGAAAGTTGAAATGACTTAAGGTCTCCAAGGCTTCCTCTGAAATGCGCTTTGCCTCTACACCCAATTGTTGCGCACTTTGCAGCAAGAAGTGTTTGGTCAAAACCTGCACATCCTCCCGTCGCTCGCGCAAGGCAGGCAAGCGCAAACGAATGACGTTCAAACGGTGAAACAAGTCCTCGCGAAACACGCCTTCTTTGACGCGTTGTTCAAGGTCTTGGTGGGTGGCTGCAATGACGCGCACATTGGCTTTGACGGCGCTGTGTCCGCCGACACGGTAGAAATGACCATCGGACAAAACACGCAGCAAGCGTGTTTGCAAATCGAAGGGCATGTCACCAATTTCATCCAAGAACAGCGTGCCGCCTTCAGCTTGCTCAAAGCGTCCGCGCCTAGAAGTTTGGGCACCCGTGAAAGCACCGCGTTCATGGCCGAACAATTCACTCTCTAGCAAATCTTTGGGAATGGCAGCCGTGTTGATGGCCACAAAAGGACCATTGGCACGTGGTGAATGCTTGTGCAGTGCGCGCGCCACCAACTCTTTGCCCGAACCCGATTCTCCGGTGATCATGACCGTGACGTTGCTTTGAGACAAACGACCGATGGCGCGAAACACATCTTGCATGGCAGGCGCTTGGCCGAGCATCTCTGGCGTGGCCGCCATCATTTCTTCAGCCACATTCTCACGTTGACTCTCGTCCAATGCGCGTCTGATCAACTCAATCGCTTTGGGCAAGTCAAAGGGCTTGGGCAGGTATTCAAAGGCGCCATTTTGAAAAGCTGAGACCGCACTGTCGAGGTCTGAAAATGCTGTCATGATGATGACAGGCAAGCCAGGCAAGCGCTGCTTAACTTCTGAGAGCAAATCCAAGCCCGAGCCACCCGGCATTCGAATGTCACTTACCAAGACTTGAGGGCCCTCGCTTCCCTCTTCGGAACTCAAGGCGGCCAGTACCTCGCGGGGATTGGTAAAACTTCGCGTTGTCAAACCCTCACGCAGCAGGGCCTTCTCCAAGACGAATCGAATGGATTGGTCATCGTCAACGATCCAGATAGGCTTCATGAGTCTTAACTTTCTGTAAGTGGCATGCACCAAACTAACGACAGATCAGGGCAACGGTATCAAAATTTTGAAGTCGGTTCGGCCTGGCACACTTTCACACTCGATCAAGCCGTGATGCTGCTGTACAAAAGTCTGCGCTAACGTGAGACCTAAGCCTGAGCCGCCTTCTCTTCCTGATATGAGCGGAAAGAAAATACGATCCTTGAGCGAGTCTGGAACCCCAGGCCCGTTGTCAATGACATGCAATTCCAATGCCAGTCGATAGCGTTGCTTGCCAAAAGTTGTTTGGCGGGTGATGCGCGTTCTAAATGTCAACTCGGCATCGCCCTCTGAGATGCGCTCTGACAAAGCCTGAGCCGCATTGTGAGAAATGTTCAAGACAGCCTGAATGAGCTGTTCTTTGTCACCTCGAAACTCTGGAATGGAAATGTCGTAATCACGGATAACCCGAATTCCCTTAGGAAACTCCGCAACAATGAGCGAACGAACCCGCTCACACACCTCGTGAATGTTCACATCGCTCACCACATGGGGCCTGCGATGTGGCGCCAACAATCGATCTACCAAAATTTGCAAACGATCGGCTTCTCGAATGATGACCTGGGTGTATTCGGTCAAGTCTTTGGACTCCATTTCCATTTCAAGCAACTGCGCGGCACCTCTGATACCGCCCAATGGATTTTTGATTTCATGTGCCAAATTACGAATCAATTCTTTGTTCGCCTGTGCTTGGTCAAAGAGTCGTTCTTCTCTGTCTTGTCGTGTTTGTTGCTGAATAGGCAACAACTCCACGATGACTTCGTCGGCATTGTCCGACTGCGCCACAATGACATGGACCGGTAAGGGGTCTTCTGGGTTGATGCGCAACAACTCGGCGTCATAGCGTAAAGCCGCAAATTCATTGGCTTTAGCGCCTGTTAAGGCATGTAAAAGCGGTTGCTGATCTGAAAAATATTGAATAAAGGACTGGCCATCTAGACTTCGACGCGACTGCCCCATCACATCTTCAAGCTCGGCGTTGACAAAGACCACCGTACCGTTGCTTTTCAATACAGCAATGGGCGTGGCCAACAAATCAAATGCATGAAAACGACTTGCAGGGCTCGAAAGTGATGAAGTTGATGAAGGTGTTGCCGTCATGAGATGCTCAATTGTTTTGAACGGCACGCGCTTGCTTGCCATGGCGACCCAGTTCACGTTGAAGCGCTTGCATGTCACGTTCTGTTCTTTGAAGCTGCACTTTCAAAGCTTGCACACGCTCTTGGTAATTGGCCTGGTGCATAGATTCACCTGCCAAGAGGGGCGGTTGACCTTTGTTGTAAAGCTGCACCAACTCGGCGTATTTTGCGCTTAGCTTCTGCCACTCATCTTCCAAGATGGTGCGTGCTTGCACATTTCGGATGTTTGGGTCTTGCGCTACGGGGGCTTGAAGTGTGATGTCGTGTGGCCGAAGCGCGTTGGCCGAATCTGCTTTTACATTGGCTACACGGGTTACTTCCGAGGGCACTGCATTTTGAACACGCGTCCCTTCAATTTGTGTCGGCTGCGAAATGCTCAGCTGTTCACAGCGTTTCGCATCTTGGGGTTGGTTGGTAATTTCTTGTCCACATTTGTAAACAGCTTGTTGGGCCTCGGCGCAGAAACCAATGATCCAGATGACGCAGACAAGCAAGCCAGACCTCATGATCGAGCTGAACCTGATTTGCTTGGCCAATGATTTCATTCTTTAATTTTGCACAATAAAAAAGGACGGCCTGAGCCGTCCTTTTGAGGGTCGGGCTCAGGTGCCCAAACTCGCTGTGAATTACAGTGAGTAATACATCTCGTATTCGATGGGGTGCACAGCTTGACGGAAGCGTGTAACTTCACCCATTTTCAATTCAATGTAAGCGTCGATCATGGAGTCTGTGAACACGCCACCTTTTGTGAGGAAGGCACGGTCTTTGTCCAAGTACTCGAGGGCTTGGTCCAAGCTGTGGCAAACGGTTGGCACCAATGCATCTTCTTCGGGAGGCAAATGGTACAAATCTTTGGTGGCAGCTTCGCCGGGATGAATCTTGTTTTCCACGCCGTCCAAACCAGCCATCATCAATGCAGAGAAGCAGAGATAAGGGTTGGCCATTGGATCTGGGAAGCGCGCTTCAATGCGGCGCCCTTTGTCAGATGCAACGTGAGGAATGCGAATAGAAGCAGAACGGTTGCGGCTAGAGTAAGCCAACTTCACAGGTGCTTCAAAACCAGGCACCAAACGCTTGTAGCTGTTGGTGGTGGGGTTGGTAATGGCGTTCAAAGCACGAGCGTGCTTGATGATGCCGCCGATGTAGTACAAGGCGTAGTCTGACAAACCTGCATAACCGTTGCCAGCGAACAAGTTCTTGCCGTCTTTCCAGATGGACTGGTGAACGTGCATGCCGGAACCGTTGTCACCGACCAAAGGCTTGGGCATGAAAGTGGCAGTTTTGCCGTAGGCATTGGCCACGTTCCAAACCACATACTTCAATGTTTGAGTCCAGTCAGCGCGCT
>JACCDK010909247.1_pt1 | contig 13548 bp, 9 predicted proteins | sample 7445871 | NCBI WGS metagenome assembly JACCDK01 (sample SAMN15323436, study PRJNA562643) | freshwater metagenome | isolation source: river surface water | place: USA:Blue River Watershed | collected 2017-08-15 | reverse complement strand
CCTCTGCGAAGCAAGAGGAATCCCCGTCCACCGCATCGGAGTCACCGACGGCACCAACCTAGAGATCCAAGGCATCGCCAACTGGGAGCTAGCCGAGCTGGCTAAGGCTCATGAGGCGACTTTACCTGAGTTGTTTAGCTAAGTCTTAGCGATCAATCTGCAGTCTTTGGCAACAAACGTGTCGGCAGCCTCGCCTAGACTTTTCGCTGATCGGGGGCTCGTTGAAGATCTCAATACAAAACCAATCCTTTAGGCTGGCGGCGACAACCTTTGCCACTCTGCTCGTCGCTTCGGTGGCCTTTATCACTGCACCTAAGGGCGACATCCCAGCCCACTACCTCAGTCAAGAGGTGGTTTGGGAGTCGTGCCCAGAGAGCGTTCATGACCCAGAAAACGCTTGGACAAACGCTGCGAAACACTCTGAAGTAACCTGCGCGACGGTGGTAGTGCCGGCCGATTACTTCGGAAGCAGTTCGCCTGATTTCAGACTCTTTCTAGCTCGCTTTCACGACCGAAATAATAAGTCACCGTTAGGCACAATCTTCTTAAATCCTGGCGGCCCCGGTGGCTCAGGGATCGACCAGCTCTTTAGCTCCGAGTTCCCGAACGAGCTTCTCGGCAAATACGACTTCATAGGTTTTGACCCGCGAGCGGTTGGCTTTTCAAATTTCGCCGATGGTAAGGAATTCAAATGTGACAACTTACTTGCTTATAGGGAAAAGTTTGGAGCGCCAAACTTTGCAAATACGGTAGACGAGCTCAAGGCCGAGTACGCAGCTAGGCGCGACTACATAAAGGATTGCGCTGCTAGGAACCCGTACTGGTGGACTATCAACACCGACTACATGGTTCGAGATTTAGAAGTACTAAGAGCATCGGTGACGGGAGATAAACCTCTCAACTTCATAGGGACCTCTTACGGTTCCGTATTGGCTGCTCGGTATGTGTCTAGCTACCCGGAGAAAGTTGGCAAAATCGTCCTAGACAGCCCCGCCTTAGCAGATGAAATGTCAGACGAAGACGCCCTGGCAGCAGACGGCGCTGAAGAAGCACGGATCATGAGCTATCTAGAAGGCTACGCTCTTCACTCCAAGATCACCGTTGACGCTGCCTGGAACCGGCTACTCGAAGTAAAGAGATCGGCGCAAAACCAAGAACTCTTAGGCTACGCAGGTCTCGAAAAGGCATTCTTCGACGAAGAGACAGAATCTTGGTACATGAAAAGTTCTGAGGCGTTTCTCGTGGACGGCATCGCAGGACTTTCCTATTTACCAATCGAAGAAGCTCGCAAAGAATTTAACGCTTGTCTCGATGACGCCTATGAAAGCCAACTAAACGACTGTTTCGAGTTTTACGCCTTGAGCATGTGGGGTATGAGCGTAGAAGATCGTGAAATGGAAGGCATCATCGACTCGTACGACATCGACCGCGACAACTCGAACGAACTAATTCAAATTGTTTGGTCACTCGAATATGAAGCTCCTCGAGAACCCCTTAGCGAAACCCAGTCGAAATTGGCCTACGACCGATATAAAAACGCTGCACCAAAACTAAATCAGTTATACCTCTCACGAGAAGAACCGGGGGAACTGCCAAAAAACTTCAAGACGTACAGTTGGAGATCACTCGCAATCGACGACCCCCTGATTCCAGACCCGCCCAAGACTCAAACAAAGATTGAAAACAAGTCGGGCCAACAGGTTCTAGTCATTGGAGGGGTCCGTGATACCGTGACACCGTTCCACCACGCCCAAAAGATTGCAAAACAACTGAACGCCGCATTAATCAAAGTGGAAACCGATGAACATGGAGCTGCTGCCAGATACGAAAAGAGGTGCGTTAACGCTGCACTCGTTGGCTACTTCCTGACAGACAAGAAACTGAAAGACACTACCTGCTCTGCGCAAACTCTCCCAGGCAAATGATTTAGGTGAGAGATTAGGGGCTCCAAGCACAAAATCCAATACTCTAAGGCATCGACAACGGGGGCTGGTTGTTTATCAAACAGCCACTTCGAAAACCTCTAGCACTATCGGTGGAACTACAGGATTAGATCTTTCAAACAACTTGTAAAGAACTCCGAGACGATCTCTACCAAGCTCTTCACAAATCTCATCAACTCCTTTTCCTAATCTCAATAACGCCGCTAGCTTCTTATAGGAATCGGCAGACCAGGGAACCCTAAAATTCTTGGCATTAGGGTTTACGAGTTCACCATCTATCGAAAAAATATGCATCCCGAGGCTTCCTACGACATCGTTTGTAGGTCTTTCTAAGTGATCCGCGATGGCGGAAACAGAATGACCTTGACAGTAGAGGGTTAATGCCTGATGCATTTCATTCCAATACAACTCCTCATACTCAGGAATATCTTGAAGTTCCGGCCTAGCAGAGTAATCAACCTCTGATTCTCTAGAGGCGTGCAACTCGACTTGATCTTCCTCATCGAAGTACTCGTCGTCTTCCTCAAACTCATTTTCTTCCTGTACCTGTACTAGTTGATCAAATTCACTTAAGAAGGAATTCGCTGCGGCAACAAGAGTCTTGATTCTTTCATCGTCACGACTAATCCACTCAGCCTCAATCTCTTGAGTGTGACGATTCTCAACTGCCAACAACACCCTGCTTGCTCCCGTGACGTGCATCTGCCACTGAAGTTGGTCGCGGTAAGTCGTCTTGCACGTCCTTAACGGTTTCGTTGAAACTTTGATTTCGCAGAGCGAGGTGACTCCGATCATGTCTGGGGTCGCCACATGGCGGTCGTTTTGCCCGGCATAAAGAAGATATGTAGCTACGAATTGTTCTTCGGGAAAATTCCTAGCCACCCAATCGGCGATGACTGGCTCCCTCTCAATCCCCAACTCGAAGGATTCAAAATCGTAGGAGACTCTGTGGATTTTGTCATGCATGAGCCGTTCACGTTGAGCGCTAGGTAAACCATTGAGTTTCACCAAAGCTCGAGCATCCGTGGCACTGATGCTGCGTCTTCGTGTCTCTAACCAGATTTCGCGGTTTGTATCAGACCTCAGTGGCGCCCCACTCGAAAGAAAATAGTACTTTGTGCCTATTTGCTTTGATTCTTTGCTAATTGTCTCAAAGAGAACTTCAGATTTGTCAACGGTGTCCTCCAGCTTTGAACCTTGAGAGGTTAGATCTTGTGGGAGCAAATTAACGGATTCATCGCAAGGAGTGTGCCTACCTGCAGGAAAAACCTCGGCGAGAGTTCTGAGTTTTTGAAGGAACTTCGAAAGTTCAATAAAATTCAAGTCTCGAACCAAGTCGAATTGTTGATCAATTCGAGCAAAAAAACTGGCCGAAATGAGGACGGAGAGGACAAATCTACATTGACGAACTTCCTCATCGCTTGCGGCAGTGAGATCTGCAAGAGAGGCGAGCCTCTCGTAAAGAAGAAACGTCTCTAGCTCGCCAAGGATTTTAAGTTGGCGTCTGATCGACTCGTTGAATTCAACCCCCGCATCTTTCAACTTGTTGTATACCCACCTAGCCTCACTGGGTTTAAGCTCCAAAAAGAAATTTATGGCTGCTGAAGAGAAACCAATGTGGTCATTCGAACGGGCCAAACCAGAAAATAGAGCAGATGCCTCAGCGCCTGAGCCATCCCAGAGAAGACCAACCTGCTGTCGAAAATCAGATTCCGACGGCAACCATTCATTGTGCAAATGACAAACTTGTTGGCACCCTGGTTCACTTGGTAGCAACCAAGTTGAAAAATCCACTTCCTGCCGTCCACCCAATTCGACACTCTTTCTAAACCAAACCACTCAGCGACCCCTTTGCGTACCAAATCTCAAAATGCCAGATACTTAGCGAGATAAAACTGTTCTTTGCTCAAGCGTTCACAAGATTTATGAATTTGCTGAGCAACCTGAGGTTCTCAACATTGGTTGGTCGATAGTCAAGCAAGGCTGGCGAGTAGACCAAGTAGGCCGCCCACTTGGCACGAGAGATGGCAACATTGAGCCGGTTCGGGATAAGCAGGAACTCAATACCTCGCGGCACATCTTCGGCAGCAGAGGCAGTTAGCGAGACAATGGCGATAGCCGCTTCTTGCCCTTGGAACTTGTCAACCGTTCCTACGGGGATGTCACCGAAACCAGCGGCGTCTAGCCTCGAACGAATCAGATTCACCTGTGCGTTGTATGGGGCAACGACGATGACGTTCTCCTTGGCCTCGGCAAGCGTTTTAGTGGTGCCGTCCTGATCGGTCCATTGCTTGTCGATTACGGTCCGCACGAGTTCAACTACTCGCTCCGCTTCTTCAACCGATTCAGTTGAATTCGAACTGTGCATCACGGGAACCTTATGGAAGCCAGGTTCGATTCCGTCGAGTTTTCGATTCGGAGCAGATGACGCGAGTTTCGAGTCGTACCAGTTAGAGGAAACGACTTGGCAGACTTCGCGGTTCATCCGGTAGCTCGACGGCAAGAAGTAGCCGTAGAGACTCGAAATTACCTCGTCGTCCCCCGCTAACCATCCGAGCGCCGACCCATCGATAGGTTCCGGATGCGTACCCTGAGTTACCTGAGGGAGTTGCTGAGGATCACCAAGCAACAAGAGGTTTTTGGCAGAGACCGATGCGGCAATGGTGTTTGCTAACGAGTACTGGCCCGCTTCGTCAATCACCAAAAGGTCAAGACTGTTTCTGCCAATTTGGTCTTCAGAAACAAAGTCCCAAACTGTGCCGCCTACAACATAGGCGTCGAGTTTCTTGATGAAGCCCGCATAGGATTTCTTGCTGAAGGCCTTCCAGGTCGTCGAAGCGAGCTCTTTCAGGTCGCCAACCTTTTGTCCGTTCTTCACCGCCTTTCCGACAAGCTCTTGAGGCACTCCAGCCTTCGAAACACTGCGAAGTAGATTCTCAATCGTGCTGTGAGATTGACCGATTACACCAACCTTCCATCCGTGATTGAGCACAAGGTCAGCGATAATCTTGCCCCCATTGTGAGACTTACCTGCTCCAGGAGGGCCCTGCACCGCAACGTAGCTGTGGTTTAGGCGCAAAAGAGTCTCTGTGATTTGCTCTGCAGTGTTTTCTCCAAGAGAAACTAGGGGCTCGTCAAATGGCGGTTTTCTCCGCAAGATATCCAAAGCTGCGACTTGAGGGAATGCGGGATATGCCTCGAGCAGATTCTGACCCCATTCTTTGATAGCAGCCGCCACTTTGGTGGTGTCAGGAGGGAATCCAGGCGTAATTGCTTCAGGAAACTCGCCGTGCTCCGAAACATGCTCACCAAGCCCTTCGCTAATAACGAAGATGTTGTCTTCAAGCACCTCAGAAATTTTTCCCAATGACGTGCGCCGTGCGATAGGCGATTCGCTTTCAGGAAGCGATCCAGCTTCGAAATCATAGAGAAGAAAAACGGTGTCACCGACCGTTGCTCTACTACCGGGTGCAGGCCTAACGTTCACAAGAAGCTTGCGTCGCGTTGGCGAATCATCGCCGAGGGATGACCACTGTTCGTAGACCTGGCACTTTTCGACGACAAACACGCCTTTGCTGTCTTGCCACTCTTCAATCGGTGAAACTAGTCGATCGAAATGAGCCCACCAAAAGCTATTATTCTCGCGGCGGTGAAAATCAATAGCTGCTGCGGCAAGTGCAACAGCCTGATCTTCGGATGAACGTTCAGCCAGAGGAACCTCGGCGATAAAGCGCATCAATTCTTGATAAAGGGGGCTCGTGTCTTCATCGGCCGCTGGGGTCTCGAATGAAGACCCTAGGGTAGGCACTTGATGTTTCTGGGCTAGACGAATCAGCCAGTCTCGAAGGGCCAGCGTTGAACGACAGTCATAGGCGTTGTAGTCGCCGATGTCTTTCAATTTGGCTGCTGCAGCTTCGGTTTCACCATTCGCAACCAGTTGGCAATAGAGGGCATACTCAGCGACAGAGTCAGCGGCGTTTGCGACTGCACCCCGCACTTCATCCTTTACGAAGATTGGTTCAAGCTTTTTCAGCGAATAGCTGTGGCTGCCAACAAGAACGGCTTTGCGAACAATCGGATACAGATCCACCAGGATGTTTTGGCGAAGCAGATCGTCGATGAAGTCCTCTTCAACGCCGTGTCTAGCGGCAAGCGAGAGCAGATGCGTCTTCTCATATGCGGCGTAGTGGTAGATGTGCATCCCCGGGTATTTCTTCAGACGTTCGCGCACCTGCTTCACGAACTCGATCAACGCAAGACGTTCTTGCTGCAGGTTGTGAGCATAAATAGGCACAAACGTCTTGTTCACGTCGACGTAGCCAAAAAGGTAGTCCAGGTTCCAGACGGTGCCCTCTTGATAAAGCGGGTCGCCCTCAAAGTCGAAGAAAATGTCGCCATCGTTCGGTGAGGGTAGTGCTGAAAGTGCATGAGGCTTCACAACGTCGTAGGCCGGCGCATTACCCTCTGCTTGTAACTTTGTCTTGTGCTGAATCTTCGCTTGGGCGCGAAGGTTCGTGTAAGTTTTAGGGCTCAAGTCTGTGATCGTGTCGAGCTCAGTTAGTGCAAGCTCGGTTGCTGTTTTAATGCCGGCGGCACGAAGCTTTGCGCGCTGATCTTGGCGCATGCCCGCAATCAAGAGCAGATCATCGTTGGCTTCGACGTTTGGCTCACAAACAGCACACTTTCCGCAAGCTCGATATGCAGAGTCATTCCACTCAACAGCCGGCCCTCCGCTGGCACGATTGGTCTTTCGAGACTCGATCAGCAACGACATATCTGAGCGCCGCTTCAAGTAGGTGGGGAGGATGTCCTCGAGGTTGTGTGTGCTGCGATTCAAGTCACCAAGAATAAGGTGGACCTGCTTCGAGGTGGGGATTCCATTTAGTTGCAACTGGTGGGCATAAGCAGCCAACTGAATCAGCGCCGTGATCTTGGCTCGACGCGCCAGCTTGGTGTCGTAGACGACATATTCCCCCGACTCGGTTCGCACAATAAAGTCAGCGAAGCCCTGGAACTCGCCATCAAAGAACGTTGCCTGAAACACAACCGGGGAATTGCTTTCTAGTGCCTCAACCGTTCGGGCTGATAGCTCCAGCATCTGCGACTCTATTGGCTTGGACTTGTCTTCATAGTCGGGTCGAGGAATCTCAACGACTCCGTCACCGAACACGGCTTTGAAGTGTGCAAGCTGCTTTTGCTCATGCACATCGCCCAGCTTGCCGGCACGCTTGAGCATGACGTCGTCTTCCTTGGGTACCTTGATATCGAAACCGAGAGCCTTGTCGATCCTGCGCACCTGCGCCCACAAACACTCGGACGCATTCGCCAGGTCGCTAGCCGAAAAAACTAACTTGTCGTCGCCGTAGTTATGCATGAAACCCCCTAAAAGTTAGTGTCAGTCTAGTAATGGCCTCCGACAAACTAAATAGAACTCTTGTAAATTACTGAGAGGTTTAGCGCACTAGGTATGACACGCTGAACAAGCTGAAAAAGGGGAATCCAATGGGAACAGCCGAGAACGTCCAAATAGAAATCTTTCGGGGCTTCCTAGAGGCAAACCGGCCCGATGCTATCGAAACTTTTGCAGTCGGTGTTGCTAGAGGAGTGCTCATGTTCGCCACAGACTTGGAGCTCGAATCTCTACCTCTTAGGGAGTTCGTGACAGAACATAAGTCAAGAGCAGAGGGCTGGGAATACCTTCTTGTGCTGCTCGGCATCGAGGACGCCGACTATGAATCACCTAAGCAATTTTGGGAAAGTTTAGACGCACAAGATGACATCCTTAGCGCAAATCACGCTAGGCTGCAGGGCCTGAAGTACGGCAATCAAGAAACAATCAAGCTGTATGTGGAAAAAACTGAACATGAGCTTCAGAATCCAGCTACATCAGCAAAACGACTTGAGGCGATTTACATTGAGATCGAAAAACTCCGCATTCGTGAATGGCTAGATAACTGGGACGACTACAACAAGTGTGGCTTCTATTACCTTGAGCTCTTAGGCGCGCACCCAAATTGCCCTTCTTGGATATTGGATGAAATTATCCGCACGCCAAACGTGGATTGGACGTTTGCAAAAATTGCGAAAAATCCTTCACTCACGCAGGAACAACTTCAGGCGATGGGTGATCGCCTATGCCGAGCATTCCAGCCTAATTCCGGCAGAGAGAACTGGGAAGTCTCTGATTTCCTTGAGGTCGCTAGGAACCATCCAAACGTTAATCAGGCGCTTATAGAACAGCTCCAGAAAATAGCTTCCCTCTAGATGAGTTTGGTGGTTGACGCGGTTCGTATTGCAACTACGCCCGTCACATCCTGTCTAATTTTCAGATAGGGTCTCAATGTTTGCTGGTTTGAGTAACCGATGACAACACCCTCCAGCGCATCCTTAGCTGCCCTACCTCTCGAGCCAACAGCTGCTTTGTGTCGGTTCCTAAGAATTCATCAAGTTTCTGGATTGTCGCGCCGGCAAGATTGGCGCGACCTATTTCAGGGTTGATTTTCATCGCCTTAAGTTCAAGGAGCCAGAAGTCACCAAACTTGGTTTGAATTCCCATACGTCCAGCGCTTTGCAGCCTCTCGTACTTGGTTAGACCGTCGACAGCGTCAATAAAATTCACTTCGGGATCAGCATTAGGCCATTCGATGATGCCAAAAACATAGTCGAGTTGATCAGTGGTTGTGACTCGAAACTTTGTCACCGAGCCAAGTTGCTCCTCAGGAGCGCCCTCCGGCGCGTCATGGGCTTGCCCGCGAAAGATGCGGAGTTCTGTAAGAACTCAAAATTGGCCTTACCTGTCTTCATTGAGCTCCTCAATGGTTAGCTCGGACAATCCCTTAGTGAATCATTGCAAATGTTGTGGCTGTGACTCGGAACGCCATCGACATTCCTTCGTGATAGCTGTGATCCTGCACCAGGTGCTGCCTCAAGGTGGCGAACCCGTGTACAGCACCTTGTTTCACGTCGGCTTTGCCATCTAGTTCAATAGCGTCACAACAATGGATCCCGCGTTTCGTGTCACCCAGTAGTTGCGCCAATTGACGCCCTACCGACAAAACCCCGTTAACGAGAAATGGCGTGCTGAATAGGGCGGTTACAAAAATCTCTTGCCCGCTTGGAGACACAGTGAATTCCGCGTGAGAGTTTGGCACGGCAATTGCAGCCTCGACCCTTTCTGCAAATTGCACGTCTGCACTGGTCGGGTTTACTCCAACCAGCGTATAAATTCCGTTGCCGATCAAACGAACCCATGACGCGTAAGAAAGGTAAATGTTCAAGGTGTTCATGGAAATGCCAAGTGGAATGGCAGCTCTCAATATTGCTGCCTTGCTGACAACTTGCCCGGGTGATGACTTTATGAAGTCGAGCAGCCAGCGGTCATTTTGACCATCGGCCAGCTCCTTGGTCGGGCCGTAGATGAGACCTTCAGCGGTTTGGCTAAATCCCGAATCTAGAAGGATCGGCTTCAATATTCGGGCAGGTGGCATAACCGCTTGGCTGTGACGGTAAACGGCGACTTGCATCAATCCCTTGTAAATCACATCAATGCTCAGTGGACTGGCCACACCCAACTGCTTGGACGTCTCTGTCAGGACACTGCTGGAACCAATAGAAGAGACAACTGCGTAACTCTCTGCTATCGCGTAAGTGGTGTAGAGCTCTGGGATGCGCTGTCGAACAACCTCTTCGGGAATTAGTGAATCATCTGCCAAATCCTTTACAGAATCCATTTTCACAATGCCCATAACCGCTCGAGCAGACTTAATTGATGCGTCAATTGACCTGCGACCCTCAAGTACAGTGCCGGTCATTCCATTGGTTGAGTACCACTGCTCTGCCCTATCGCCATGACCAAGAACTTTATAGAGTTCGAAAAGCCCAGGCCAGGACCAGGTTTTGCCAATACTAAAACCGTCTCTCCTCAGGGAGTCACAAATATCATCATTTGGATCTTCGACATTGTGGGCCAGAATCTCCTCAAGTAGTTTTGGGAGTCTGTAGTCAGAGAAATCAAGGTTGGCGGATAACTTGACCTGGATCTGCCTGACACGTTCACGCGTGATTCCAGCCCGTGCGCCAATCTCATCAAGAGTGAGCTTTTCAACACCCCAACCAAATCTCGCCGCTAGGAATCCTGCCCATACGACAATTTCCATAGGTTCCATGTCATTTCGCGAGCAGGCAAGGGTTGTCAGTTTGTAGACGAGAACGTCGAGAGAATCAGACTCAGATGTAGCCAGCTCGCTCTCAAGAAGCCAGGGAAACCAATCGTAGAGTGTATGCGCAATCTCTAAAATTTGAAGCCAATCACCACCCCCATCCAAAATCTCGCGCCAGAGCAATCCCCCTAGTTTTGTTACCGAGTCTGACTCGTCGAGCCCGATTTTCACCAAGGTCTTTACAGTTGCATTTCTTAGAGATAGGTCCTCGATGAGCCAAGTCGAATCTAGATGATCGACATAGAAGGATGCTTGGCCAAGACTGTCGCCGCGATTGAACTCTCCACCGCCTAAAATTTCTGCGACGTCGTCTCCGACCTGCTGCAAAGAAACCCTGGTCACTCGTCCGTCCGGGAGCGCTTGCTTCTTTCCAAAGCGCCTAATCAATGCGTGGAGAACTATGCGTTGATTAGGTTCTGCCATTTGGGCCAGTTGCAGGTAGCTCCGATTGCCTAAGAATGGTCTACCGGCGTCGCCAAATCTCCAGCCTGGGCTGGCTACATCCACACCGGAGAATGAGTCCAAAGCTAGCTCACTAGGGCTTGGTGCAGCGTGCGCACCAACTTATCGACATAGGTACGAGACTTAGTCAAAGCGCGAACTGGGTCCCAGCTGTCTTCAGGGCGCTTGCCGAACTCAATTTCAACAAGTTGCTGGGCAAAAGCTTGAGCTATGGCTTCAGCCATTACAGCGCGAGCAACTGGCTCATCTTCATTAATGAATTTGCCCTCAGCTTCTGAATACTTGCCGAACACACCACAAAAACTCGGGTGTTGGCCGTATACAAAGCACGTGAAGGATCCTTCGTTCTCATCCATTGAGTATCGTGTGAGGCTGTTGTCACCTTTTAGTTCGAACTCAAACTTGGGACCGGTTCCGCTAGCGCCTGCCTCAGCAATGGTGAGTTCAGCCTTGGCTTCTTGGCCATCTGCCGCTGTCGCAAGAATCTCTGCAACGCCCTTCAAGGCCGAGGTCTTGATGTGAACCACTGCCTCAACCCAGGAACCTTCAGAATTAGCCCGTAGGGTAACTTTCTCAGGCACTTCGCCCAAGGACACCCCTGATGTCGAAATCAAAATAGATTCACCGGCATATTCAAGCGGGGCCCTCAACTGAAGGTTCTTACCACGCCCAGGAGATGCGGTTACCTTCGCAGGTTTAAACTCGAGTGCCCCAGGAGGGTTTGGAGGGGTTGCCGACCCCTCACGAACTACAACTTGAACCGTAGCCGAACTTGACCCTGCCTTGAACTGAATCGGGTAAATGCCTACAGGTTTCGGAGCAGTAAATTTCCACTGAGTCACAAACCGCTCAAGTCGAGTGTGCTTCACCCAATTGGGCCTAAATGGCTTATCAAAGTCAACGTCCACCGGCACCAATTCAGGATTCTTCGAAGATGCGACTAGATCTAACTTTGTTAGCGACTCAGTGGCACGGAGTGTCACTGTCGAGGCTTGCCCCGGACGCACTACCAGGACGGAAGGAATGGCGTCAAAATCTCCCAGTTCATCGCCGCCATCAATGACAGGAGGTTCGTCGTCAAAATCACGCAAGATACTGAGGATGTCATTCTTGATGGCCTGCGCTGCGACTTTTAGGTCTTGGGTCAGTTTTTCGCCCTGCTTCTGCTGAGTACCTGATTCCGCCGCCAATTCGTCCAGAACAGGGTGGACGGCCAACTTAACCGCTCTAGCAATAGAGTCGTAAAGTTTGTGAGCTCGGGTCAAACCATCTCTTGATCGTGACAGAAGGCTTACAGCGACGGGTTCGTCGGACTCGATTTCTGCCTTGAGCACAGCCTCAATCTGCGGCGCATCAATGTAACCTGCTACACGCCTGGTTTCTGGGCGGTCGAGACTGAACCATGTATTCTCAAAAATGGTTTTACCGCTCTTGATGAGAATTCCATTTGCGGTCAATTCCCCCGCAGATGTTGGTTGAATTTCATCCAACTTGTAGAAGGCAACTTCGGCGATGCCTTCGAATCCGTCCAAGTTGACTTCAATCTTCTTAATAAAGGTACCTGTAGGCAAATTAGATTCGAGGCGGCCATTCGACTCGGGCGAACGATAATCACTGAACAAAACTTTGCGGTTTGCAATCAGGTCTCGGAGCTGGGCATTGTTTCTGAGCTGCTTCAGAAGATCAGCTGGCTTAGCGAGCTCATTTGCCTTAGCGACATAAATCGTTGCCTTGAGGCCGTTGGTCCCCTCGGGGATTCCCAAAGCAAGATAGTTTGCCGGGTGCGCCGGTGCATCTTCAAATTCAATGGTGATCTCACCTCGAGCGTCAAGCTCGAGGTCAGAGTACTTGCCATTTTTGATTGACTCGAAGTGAACTTTTCCGAAGACGGCGACATCCTTTGCACCGCGACCCAAAAGTCCGCGTGATTTGCCACCGTTTGCCAACTTGGAGTTCTTGGAACCGATTTCTCCGAAACACTTCTCCATCGATTTTGCATCAAGTCCGATCGCGTTGTCGGCGACGACTACTAGTGCCGAGTACTCGCCTTCGCCCGCGAGGACTTGCACTCGGATATCTCCGGCCAGATCTCCATAGGCGTCATCGGAGTTTGTAATCAATTCGATAAGCGCACGGTGAATCTGCGAGCGCATAGCCTGAGCGGCATCCTGTCGGAAGCCTCGCTCTGTATAGACGACGTGAGCCTTTTTAGCCATTTTTTGATTCCTTCTTGTATGTGTCGCGAGCCAACGCGGCAAAATTCTTTATTTCTTGGTCCTGGCTATATGAGGCAACAAAATCCAAATCGGATAGCCTGTCTTGCCAAATTGCTTGTGAAGACGACTTCGAGCACTGCAAAGCCAGAGCAAGCAACTCCAGAGTTAGCGGATTGCCCGCGCGCCAAAATTCCCAAACCTGTGAAGACTTGAGCTCTCTTTCACGCCTTGAAACGTCAGCATTTTTTGGAGCAGCAACACGGTCTGCGCTGCTGTAGGTGCTGGAAAGGATCTCTTTGTACGTCTCAACCCACTTCACCCCTTCTGGAGTTAAGCGCCTGTAGTTAGCCCCAAGCTTCTGCAATAGGCCAACGTGCGACTTAGCTTCAATCTCTTGCAGCGCCTTCGCGGTTTTCTTGAAGTTAGGCAGATCTGGTCGAGTGCGCCAACCCATGCGAGCAGGGGCAAGTTCAAACGCCTTCAGATAGATTTCTTCGACATCAACCTGCTTTGACGCTCCACCCAGAAGGTAAAGTGCCCAAATAAAGACATCGGTGTTGTTCGCCTCGATAGACGGCGGGTTTGTGCGCATCTTTTTGATTCCTCCCAAGTTGAAACTAACCCTAGTAGATACCACCGACACCTAACTTTCAATCGGAGTCAGGAACGAGAGTGCCGAATCGAAGGAAAAAGTCACCAGTTTGAACT
>JACCDK011118024.1_pt1 | contig 13550 bp, 13 predicted proteins | sample 7445871 | NCBI WGS metagenome assembly JACCDK01 (sample SAMN15323436, study PRJNA562643) | freshwater metagenome | isolation source: river surface water | place: USA:Blue River Watershed | collected 2017-08-15 | reverse complement strand
GACCGTCACGGACGCAAACAGGTGTTCATCGCCACCATCGGCATCATGGGTGTGGCCACCTTCGCTGTCGGCCTCTTGCCCACCCATGCGCAATGGGGTTGGTGGGCCACAGGCTTGTTGCTCGCGCTGCGACTGGTGCAAGGGTTGGCGATGGGTGGCGAAATTGGTGGCGCGAATGTGTACTTGGCCGAACATGCCCCGGTGGCCCAACGCGGTGCAGCCACCAGCGTGTTGCAGTGGATGGGCGGCTTGGGCATCTTGGCGTCCACCGCGCAAATTGTGTTGCTGCAAATGTGGCTGACCCCGGATGAGTTTCTGAGCTGGGGATGGCGGGTGCCTTTTTGGTTGTCTGCGGTGTTGTTGTTGATCAGTGTCAAAGCCCGGCTGAGCCTGTTGGAGTCGCCGGTGTTTAGCCATCTGCAAACACAGCACACGGTCAGCCGTTCACCTCTGAAAGACTGTTTGCAAGATCCACCCACCCGAGCCCGCATGCTGCTGTTGTTCTTCGGCGTGTCGGCAGGCGGCAGTGTGTTGTTCTTCAGCTCGCAGGTGTACACGGCGGTGTATTTGAAGACTGTGGTGCACATGGACCCGGTGACGGTGGGGTGGCTGAGTGTGGCCTGTACCCTGAGCTTGTTTCCATTGACTTATTTGGCAGGCGCCTGGTCGGACCGCATCGGTCGCCGCCCAGTGGTGTTGGGCGGTTTGTTGCTGGGTGTGTTGGCGGTGTTGCCTGTGTACGCCCTGTTGCCCCTGGTGGCCGATCAACTCTGGCTGGTGTTGGCAGCCATGTTGCTTTTGGTGGTGGCCGTGGCCTTGGTCACAGGCCCTCAAACCGCGCTTCTCTCAGAGTTGTTCAGTGCCCGCACGCGATACACCGCTGTGGGTTTGCCACACAACCTCGCCGCGGGCTGGATCGGCGGTTTGTCGCCCTACATGGTGGGCTTGATCGCCAGCCAAACCGGCGTGCCCTTGGTGGGCCTGGTCTACCCCAGTGGCTTGTTGCTGATGGCCTTGGTGGTTTGTTATGTCTTTTTGCCTGAAACACGCGGTCGAAGTTTGAACGAATAAAACAAAAGAGGTTGGAGATGGATTGGGAAAACGCACTGACGGGCTTGCTGACCGCCCTGGGCTTGGGTCTGCTGATTGGCACGGTGCGTGAACGCTTGCACAAACCAGTGCAAACCATGGCGGGTATCCGCACCCACACCTTGGTGGCGATCTTGGGTTCGGTCAGTTTCAGCTTGGGCACAGCACCCTTTGTGGCGGGTTTGCTGATGGTGGGGGCCTTGGCCGTGGTGGGCTATGTGCAATCGTCCAAAACCAGTTTGGGCATGACCGGTGAGGTGTCCATCTTGGTGAGCTTTGTGCTGGCGGGTTTGGCCATGCACAACCCCGTATTGGCCTCCAGCATCGCGGTGGTGGTGGCGGGTATTTTGTTTGCCAAAGAGCCGCTCAGGCGCTTTGGCCGTGAGTTGATTCGTGAAGATGAACTCAAAGATCTGCTGTTGCTCGCGGCTGCCGCCCTGGTGGTCTTGCCCTTGTTACCCAAGGACGCCATCGACCCCTGGGGAGCGCTCAAGCCCTATGCCTTGTGGCGCATCGTGGTGTTGGTGATGGCCGTGGGCATGTTTGGCCACATCGCCTACAGAGCCACGGGCACACGCTGGGGCTTCCCCATAGCGGGGTTCTTCTCCGGCTTTGTGTCTTCTACCGCCAGTGTGGTGAGCCTGGGGCGCCATGTGAAAGAGAAACCGCACTTGCTCTATGCCGCAAGTGCCGCCGCCTTGCTGTCCATCTTGTCCTCATTGATTTTGTTTGTCATGGTGCTGGGTGCCACCTCACAGGCCTTGATGATGTCGATGCTGGTGCCCTTGGTGGTGGCCGCATTGGCCCTGACGGTGGTGAGCGGTTTTTGTCTGCGTGTGATTGATGTGCATGTGCCTCCAGAAGTGGACACGGCCACCAGCGCCTTCAAAATTTCACACGCCTTGGTGATTGCCGCGACCATCGGTGTGGTGATGCTTTTGTCGGCTGTCATGCGTCAGTGGTTTGGCGACAGCGGCACCTTGGTCGCGGCTTGGGTGGTGGGCTTGGCTGAAATCCATGCCGCGGCTGTGAGTGTGGCGCAACTGGCGGTGGCAGGCACGGCGCAAAACGAAACGGTGCGCTGGGGCGTGATGGGTATTTTGCTCAGCAGTGCGCTGGCCAAGACCAGCATCGCCTTCGCAGCGGGTGGACGTGCATTTGGCATGCTGGTGAGCTTGGGGTTGGTGGCCATGATTTGCGCAGGCAGCTTGGCCATGTGGTTACCGCCACTCTCTATCTAGAACGCAGCAGCCCCAGCAAACTCAACCATCCGGCGACAAACGCCAAACCACCATAAGGGGTGGTGGCTCTCAAAAAATCGATGCCGGCCAGGTGGTTGAGCTCGATGCTCACACTGAACATCACCAGTCCTGCCAAGAACAACAACCCGGCCACCACCTGGGGCCAGGCTGCCCGGGGTCCCATCGCCATCCAAGCCACCACCAACAAGGCCAAGGCATGCACTTGGTGAAACTGGATGGCTGATTGGACCGAGCGCATGGCCGCTGGTGACAAGTCGGCACCCATATGAGCCGCATAGGCCGCCACCAAGACCGACGCCGCACCCATCACACAGGCGACAGCCAACAAGCTTCGGCTAGCGATTTTCATGAAGAGTTGTGATGAAGGGAGGGTTATGATTTTTTTCATGAAGACCTTGACTCGAATGATGTCAGCCCCTGGGGCTGTGTGCCTGATGTTACTGACTGGCGTGCTGCAGACGGCTTTTGCCGCTGAAGAAGCCCTGTGGGTGAACGACTTGAAACCACTGCCCGCACAAGCCTGGAACGCCGAGCGTGCGGCCCACCTGCTCGAGCGTGCTGGCTTTGGCGGCAACCCGGCCGAGGTGCAACGCTTGGCCCAGATGACACCTGCACAAGCGGTGAAAAGTTTGGTGCGTTACCAAAGCACCCCCGATCAATTCACACCATTCCAAGACTCTGGCTCGCATGATGCTGGTCTGGAGCCGTTTGCAGCGTCTCGGCCTGCGGCCACCGATCTGGCCAAGGCCACAGGGGAATCATTGGGCGTCAAGGTCAAACCCGATGGCAACCGCCGCGCCCAGCAAGTGGCCGACCGCTACCTTTATTGGCTGCGCGCCTCGCGTTTGGAAACACACCGCTTGGGCTATTGGTGGGCCAACCGCATGCTCACCACGCCGCGTCCCTTTCAAGAAAAAATGACGCTGTTTTGGCACGGCCACTTCGCCACCACCGAAGAGAAAGTGCGTGACTACCGCAAACTGCGCATCCAAAACGAGGTGCTGCGCCAGCACGCCACAGGGAAATTCCGTGACCTGATGGTGGCCGTGGCCAAAGACCCGGCCATGCTGGCGTTTTTGGACGCGGGTGTGAACCTCAAAGGCGCACCGAACGAAAATTTTGCCCGTGAAATCATGGAACTGTTCACGATGGGCGTGGGCAACTACACCGAGCAAGACATCAAGGAAGCCGCCCGTGCGTTCACCGGCTGGAATTACCAAGGATTGACATTTGTCATCAACCCATCGCAACACGACGATGGCATGAAGACGGTGCTCAACAAAACCGGACGCTTCACTGGCGAGCAAGTGATTGACATCTTGATGGCTCAACCGGTCACCGCCGACTACCTGGCAGGCAAGCTCTACCGCTACTTTGTGCGTGAGGACTTGTCGCCACAACTGCAACAGCAGCTTGGCAAAGTGCTTCGTGACAACCAATACGACATCGCAGCCTTCATGGAAACCGTGTTGTTGTCCAAGGACTTTTACAGCAGTGCCTCAGTGGCCACCCGCATCAAGCCGCCTGTCGAGTTGCTGATCTCGACCTATAAAAAAATGGAACTCAAAGCCGTGCCGGGCATTCCTGATTTCAACGAACAGTCGGAGTTGCTCGGACAAAAATTGTTCTACCCACCCAATGTGGCGGGCTGGGCGAACGGCAGAAGTTGGATCACGCCAGGACTGTTGTTGGCGCGGGGCAATGTGATTTACGACACGGTGTACCCGCCCATCAATTTCGTGGCGCCTGACCGTGTGGCCAACAGTCTGTACCAAATTGAGCCAGTGGCTGACAAATTGGCACAGGGCCAAGACGTGACCACATCCACCAAACCCGAGGGCAAAAGCTCGGGTGAGATGTCCATGTCCAACCAAGGTGACCGTGACGAAGATTTCAACACCCGCTTGGCCAGCTACCACGCGTGGCGCAAAGCGATTGAAAAAGTCAAACCGATTGAACGTGCCCCGGCACAACTGAATGTGTCGCAACTGGTTCGCCAAGCCAAATGCAAAACCACGGACGATGTGGTGGCCCATTTGGCGCAACGTTTCTTGTCGGTGAAGTTGCCCAGCACGGTGCAGACCCAGATCGCCGACCTGCTCAGCCAAGACCTGGGTACCCGCAACCTCCAAGAGGCCGACAGCTACATGGAAGACGCCTTGCGCAATGCCTTGCATGTGATCTTGTCATTGCCCGCCTACCAATTGGGATAAGCCATGAGTCAACACACATTGCAACGACGTCAATTCCTGCAAGGGCTGGCCAGCATGGGTCTGGGCGCTGCCCTGCCCTTGGGCAACCAGGCTGCAGCAGCAGACCACAACCGCATCTTGGTGGTGGTGGAACTCACCGGCGCCAACGACGGTTTCAACACCTTGGTGCCCTATGCCGACGACGCCTATTACCGCCTTCGCCCCAAGATTGGCATTCGCCCCAACAAGCTGCGCAAGATTGACGATCAGTACGGCTTCAACCCGGGCATGGCGGGTTTTGAGCGCTTGTTCAAGGAGGGGCAGATGGCGGTGGTGCATGGCTGTGGCTATGACAACCCGTCTTATTCGCACTTCACCTCGGCCGCGTATTGGCACACCGGTGTGCCCAACGGCGGCGAAGCCTATGGCTGGTTGGGTCGCTTGGCAGATGCCATCGACCCACAACTCACGCCCAACTTTTTGATGAACATCGATGAGCGTCAGTCACTCGCGGTGCGCGCTGCACGCCATGTGCCGGTGGTGTTCGACGACCCTGAGCGTTTTGGCCGCAAAGGCCTGTACCAAAGCCGTCCCTTGATCGACAAAGACCTGGGTGGGTTTGAAAACAGTGGCAATGTGTCGCACAAGTTTTTGGAAGACGTGGCGCAAAGCGCCAGGCAAGCCTCCGAGCAAGTGCGCGCCGCGTGGCGCAACTACAAAACACCAGTGGACTACGGCATTTTGTCGATGGACCTGCCCAAGGTGGCGGCCATGATCAACGCCCAATTGCCCACCCGCATCTACCACACGGCCTACCGACATAACGCCTTCGACACCCACGTCCACCAAGCCGAGCAGCACCAGCGCTTGCTCACCTATGTGGCCGATGGCGTGAGTGGTTTCATGCAAGACATGAAGCGCATTGGCCGCGACAAAGATGTGACCGTGATGGTCTATTCCGAGTTTGGCCGCCGCGCCGCTGAGAACACCAGCCTGGGCACCGACCACGGCACCGCCAACCATGTGTACCTGATTGGCCAGCCGGTCAAAGGCGGTCATTACGGCCAAGCCCCCAGCCTGACTGACTTGAACGCCGAAGGCAATGTGCGTCACACCACCGACTTTCGCCGCGTTTATGCCACGGTCATGCCGTGGATGGGTGCCAACAGCCAAGCCTTGCTGAACGGCCAGTTCGACACCCTGCCCGTGTTTGCTTAAACCGTGTTCTTCTGAATGAAGTCGCTCATGCGGGCAATGCCTGCTTGGATGGCTTCGTCGGAGGTGGCATAGCTGAAGCGGATGTGCTGACCGTCACCCGGCACGCGGGGCCCAAAGTGGATGTCTGCCAACACGGCCACACCGGCTTCGAGCAACAAGCGTTTGCGCAACACCTCGGAGTCGGCGCAACCCGTCATGCGGCAGGCTTCGGTGACATTGGGCCAGGCGTAAAACGCACCGCCTGGGCTTTTGCAAGTCACACCGGGCACTTGGTTCAGCAACCCGACGATCAGGTCGCGTCGCCTTGCAAACACCTCGCGCATGTGGCGGGCATCGTCTTGCGGACCATTCAAAGCCTGCACACCCGCCCACTGGGTGATGTGCGAAGCACACGACTCGGTGTTGGTGATCCAGTTGGTGAAATAAGGCGCGAGTTTTTTATTGGCCGTGAAACCCAAACGCCAACCGGTCATGGCCCAGGTTTTGGAGCAGCCATCTGACAGGATGGTGCGCTCTTGCATGCCCGGCAACGCTGCGATGGAATTGAACTCGCCGTCGTACACCAGTTGCCCGTAGATCTCATCGGCGAACACCCAGACTTGCGGGTGCTTGCGCAAAATCTCGGCAATGGCCTCCAGGTCTTGACTGGTCAGGATGCCGCCCGTGGGGTTTTGCGGTGAATTGAGGATCAGCAACTTGGTGCGAGGCGTGATTTTGTCGGCCAACTCTTGCGGATCGAAGCTGAAGTTGCGCTCTTCACGCAAGTAGATGGGCACACCCACCGCGCCATTGGCCTTGATTTGCGACTCGTAAATCGGAAAACCAGGAACGGGGTAAATCACCTCATCCCCTGCCCCGTAGTCGGTCACCGATTGGATGGTGTAGCCAATGAACGGCTTGGCACCCGCTCCGACCACCACGTCGTCGGCATCCACCTTCACGCCACGGGTGCGGGTGAAATAGTCGGCGGCCGCTTGGCGCAGTTCAGGAATACCCGCCGATGGGGTGTAACCGTGTTTGCCGGTTTGAATGGCCTTGATGCCTGCGTCTTGGATGTGTTGAGGGGTGTGAAAGTCGGGTTGCCCAATGCAAAACGAGATGATGTCGTGGCCCTCGCGGATCAGCTTGTTGACCTCGGCCAGCACCACAAACGCGTTTTCAGTGCCCAGGCTTTGGGCACGCAGACTCAGCTGTGTCATGTTCAGACGCCTTCAATGATGCGGATGTCGCGCACCACGGCTTTGTCGCCCAAGGCGCGCAGGGCTTCTTTGTAGCCTTCGCTGTCATAAGCGGCCTTGGCCGCATCCAGATTGGGGAATTCAATCACCACGGTGCGTTGCATTTGCCCATGCTCTTTCACCATGGCCGGCATGCCCCGTGCAATGAACGTACCGCCAGCGGCTTGGATGGCGGGCAAAGCCAGCTTGGCATAAGCGGCCAACGCATCGGCATCGTGAACGGCTTGGTAGGTGGAAATGAAATAAGCTTTGGGCATGACCGCTGTCCTTTTGAGAAAAACAAGCATTTTGCTTGAGCTTGCAGCCCACTTCAGACCATGTCTCGGGTAAACACCCACCAGCACTGGGTGGTTTTCTGTCGCGTGGTGGACAACCACGGCGACCTCGGCGTGTGCTGGCGGCTGGCCACGCAATTGGCCCAGCGCCACAAGCAAGTCACGCTGTATGTGGATGACGCAAGCGCCCTGACATGGATGGCCCCCGATGGTGGTGAAGGTGTGAAGGTGCTGGCTTGGCCTGACGACAACGCGGTTCTCGCTCCGCATGCGCCTGCCGATGTGGTGATCGAAGCCTTTGGCTGCGACATACCCCTCTCGTTTCAAGCCACCATGGCCGCATGGCCCCAAGCCCCGGTGTGGATCAACCTGGAGTATTTCAGCGCGGAAGCTGCGGCCTTGCGCAACCATGGTCTGCCCTCGCCTGTGATGAGCGGCCCAGCCAAAGGCATGACCAAGTGGTTTTACTACCCGGGTTTGACCGAGGACAGTGGCGGGGTGATGGGTGGCCTGTCGGCCATGACGAATTCAGGCATGACGAATTCAGGCAACACGGGTTCAGACGGGAAGCATGTATCGGCGCTGAAGATCAGCCTGTTTTGCTACGAACCAACCAGTTTGGGGCTGTGGCTTGAGCAGTTGAACGAACTTCCTCAAAACGTGGTGCTGTCTGTCACCGCAGGCCGCGCCACACAAGCGGTGCGACAAGTTTTGAAGACGTGGTCAGAACCCAGAAAATTCGTCATCGAAAAACTGCCCTACCTCAGCCACCCTGGTTTTGACGCGATGCTGGCTGCACACGACCTGAACTTGGTGCGTGGCGAAGACTCATTGATCAGGGCGATTTGGGCAGGTAAGGCCTTTCTGTGGCAGATCTACCCCCAAGACGATGGGGTTCACCACACCAAGCTGGAGGCATTCTTGAAAGCCACCCATGCCCCAGACGTGGTGGTGCAAGCCCACCTGGCGTGGAACGCCGATCAAGCCACACCATTGCCTCAGCTCACGCCATCCCACATGGCCACATGGACGGCTTGGGCGCAAGCTTTGCAACAGCGTTTGCAGGCTCAAACCGACTTGCTGAGCCGCTTAGAAAGCTTCGTGGCGACGCACGGCTAAAATAGCCCCTTTTCCAAGCACCCTACTTTTATGAAAATCGCTCAAGAAATTCGCGCCGGCAACGTCATCATGCACGGCAAAGACCCGATGGTCGTGTTGAAAACCGAATACAGCCGTGGTGGTCGCAACTCAGCCACCGTGCGCATGAAGCTCAAAAGCCTGATTGCCAACTTCAACACCGAGGTGGTGTTCAAGGCTGACGACAAGATGGACCAAATCGTGTTGGACAAGAAAGAGTGCACCTATTCTTACTTTGCCGACCCCATGTATGTGTGGATGGACACCGAGTTCAACCAATACGAAGTGGAAAACGAAAACATGGGTGACTCGCTCAACTACCTGGAAGACGGCATGGCCGCTGAGGTGGTGTTTTATGACGGCAAAGCGATTTCTGTGGAACTGCCCACCAGCGTGGTGCGTGAAATCACTTGGACCGAACCCGCGGTCAAAGGCGATACCTCTGGCAAGGTGCTCAAGCCCGCCAAAATCGCCACCGGGTTTGAAATCAACGTGCCCATCTTCGTGGCACAAGGCGACAAGGTGGAAATCGACACCCGCACTGCCGAGTACCGCAAGCGCGTCTAAGTCTGCAACGCCCACAAAAAAACCGCCAGCCCTGTGAGGGGTCAGGCGGTTTTTTTTCGAGCAGGTGGTTTACTTCTTGATTTTGATCGCGAAAGACAACCAACCGACCATCAGCGCGATGACCAAGCAGGCGAACAGCTTGGCGCTGCTGGAGAGCGCACCGCCATTGGGCAGGATCAGGTTCAGGGCCAGCGTGATGCTGACCACCATGCCAATGAAACCAGCCAGTTTGGAAATAGCGTCCTTGGTGTCGTGGGGGGCAGGAAAAAACATGCGATTGCTCCTTTAAAAAATCAGGTTCGGACTGACAAACTGTGCCCTGCTGATTTCCAAGGGGTGAAGGCAGGGACGGTTGGGTCAGTGGCCCATACTTTACGCGCATGTCGACCCATGTAGCGGGGATGGCTGAACAATGCTCCAGCCACCAGCTCGTCAATGCTCAGGCGGCGGCTTCGCTGTGGCATGGGAACCATGTCGCTGGTGAGGCCCCACCCCGCATAAAACGCGTGACCGTAACAGCTGACTTTTTTGCCCCGCAACAGGGCTTCAAATCCAGCCAAAGAGGTCATGACATGCACCTCATTGACCTTGGGCAGGAGTTGCGACAAGGGGACATCCCCCACGCATTCGTCACACCATGCATGGATTTCGTTGGTGAGTGTGTCCTGTGTTCGCATCTGTGACCAAACCTCAGGATGGGGTTTGTAAACAATGTAGGCGTCGGCATGCGCTTGGCAGACCGCCTGGAGCAGGCTCAAATTGGTGCGAACGCTGTGCGCACCGTGTTTGAGCGAGGAGTCGCTTTCGACCTGACCCACCACCAAAATGACCCGCTCTACATTGACCGGGCGACGCCACTGACAGCCACGGGCGTTGAGTCGGGTGAGTCCATCCATGATGATTTGCTGGCGGCAGATGGCTGCTCGCATGAGCATGTCTGTAGGGAAAACGGTTTCCATCAGCACACCTTCCAAATCGGTGGGAAACAGCATTTGGTCGAACATGGATGTCGGCATGGGTTGGGTTGTCGCAGTCATGGCCTGAACTTTCTGTGGTCATCTGGAATGACACCATACCATTTATGTAAGTTATTGGTATTTAAATATGAATTACAGCCCGTACAAAAGAGGCAATTCATTCCGAAACTGCTACTTCTCGGACACGGTATTGACGACAGGCCACAAATGACGACATTTGCGCCAAACACGTCGCCAAAATCCGTGTTTCAAGTGTTTCAGGCGATCATCAGCCTGCAACTCGTCACGTTGCGTTTGGATGCGCCGCAACACCGCCATGCAAGTGGTCACGCCTTTGAGTTGATGGTCCCCATACAAGGGATAGCGCAGCAAAGTGCCAGCAACCAATTCATCTAAGGTCAGGCGACGGGTTCTGCGAGCAAAACAACTGGGGGCACCGCCACCCTGCCCCGCCAAGTCGGTGGTCAAACCCCAGCCTGCATAAAACGGCAAGCCATAAGTGGTGACGGGCTTGCCGCGCAACAAAGCGTCAAAGCCGCTCAGAGAGGTCATGGTGTGCAACTCGTTGCAAGCATCGATGCAACTCACCACTGAGGCATGGGTTTCCACATGGTCGGCCCATTGCAAAGCCTGCTGCAAGCTCACATACCCTGCGCGGTTGCCAGTAGCCACATCGGGGTGGGGTTTGTAGACGATGAAAGCCTTGGGGTTGGCATGACGCACAGCTTGCAGCAGCCCTAGGTTGGTTTTGACAAAAGTACATCCCAAGCGAATCGAGGCATCGTCCTCGACTTGACCCACCACCACCAACACCTGCCGTGCGCCGCTTTGCCAAGCCACGGGTATCAGCGGCTCCAAGTTGTATTTGGTGATGCCAAACGACACGATGTACTGACGCACCGCTCGTGCTTCTAGCAGTTCATCGGGCTTGAAGCTGTGGTGCTGAAGTAAATGTTCCAAGTCGCTGGGGCGGGTTGGGTCGAAGTACATGCCACGCCTGTCCATCACCACGGACATGGGCGGAATCAGGTCAGAGCCTAGGCCCACCGAACGTATAAAACCATCTTCCACACGCCATGCGCTGTTGGGTGCATCAGCGCCCCAATGCACGGCTTGGTCACCCGCTTGCAGCGGTGTATCAAACGCCACCAGGTCTGGATGCAAACCAAAAAACTGCTGCATGTGCTGCTGCTTCCAGCGTTGCATTCCCACAAACACCAAGCGTTGGTTCAACTTGGGGCCATGCCACTGCTGGGCGGTTTGTTGCTGCAACAGCAACCACGGCATGACATCCATCACCTCGCCACGGTAGTGGGTGATGGGGTTGATGTAGTGGGTGTAGTGAATATAGGCTGCGGCGAACAATTCACTGACGCTGCGTTGGCGAGTACGGCGTGCTGCCGCTGGTGAATGCACGCAGCGGTCATCGGTGACGCCCCAACCGGCGTACCAAGGCACACCAAAGCAGACCACGGGCTTGCCCATTAACAAAGCTTCAAAACCCATGGTGGAGGTCACCACGTACACCTTGTCCATGTGGCCGAGCAGGTGCATGGGGTTGGTGGCTTGGGTGAGCAGCACCACGCGGGGGTGAGGCGCTAAGTGGGTGAGGTAGCCGCGCTTATGGCCAGAGGTGGTTTGTGGATGGGTTTTGACGTAGACCGTGGCGTCGGGGTTGTCAGCCAAGGCGGCTTGCAGCATGTCTTGGAAGGTCTGGGGCGTGGCTGCGCCGTAGGTGACGCTCAAGTCGCCGAAGGTTTGGTCGATGACCAAGATGGCTTCGCTTCGCTCGCCATGACGGTCATTGCGAGGGGCGTCGCCCCGAAGCAATCCTCCACCGTCATTGCGAGGGGCGTCGCCCCGAAGCAATCCCGCATCCAAAGGCGCATGGTTGTATTTGCTCAAGCGATGCTGCAACAGAAATTGCAAAGCCTCCGCTTGCTTAGGCGCAGACACATCTTGCGAACTGTTGAGCAGGGTTTCGAGTTGGCTGGGACGGGTGCAGTCGTAATGCACGCCTTGTTCGTCCAACACCCAAGACAAGGCGGGGTAAGCCGCGCCGGGTTGGTAGGAACGCAAAAAACCATCTTCTGTGTGGAGCAGCGTTTTGCCCAGCAAGGCGGCTCGCAGCGCGGCCCATTTGGCGCTGGGTTTGCGGCCCCATGCCAAAACGGTATTGGCGTGGGTTATAGGGAATTCAGGGTGCAAAGACTTCCTGCAGGGTTGCCAAAAGCAAGGCTACTGTTTGTGCTTCACCAAGTCCAGCTCTGATCATCAAGATTACCGAAGTCTCCCATCAGTGAATCGTCTTCACCCTGCCTTTGGCGGCTACTAAAGTTGTTCTGAACCGCCAAGCGCATTTCTGCTCTGAGCGCTGCGTTGTCAGCCAGTTCAAGGATGGTTTTCACCCACACAGCAGGGTCGTTGGGCAGCAGACAGCCATCGTTGGCATGCTGCACATGGTCGCTGTAGGGCGGAACATCGGTGTAAATGCCAACCGCACCCATGCGGGCATAGTCCATGCGCTTGGTAGCCCCTCTGGCAGCGTTGAACTTGGAGGGCAACAGCGGCGCCAAGCCGATGTCTGCTTTTCTGCTTTGGGTGTAAGCCAGGTATTGCGGCCACGACATGGGGTGCAGCACCGCCGTGCGTGGCAGTTGGCGAAACCATTTGGCGATCTGCGAATCGGCAAACAGCTCAAAGTGAATGCGTGGGTTGCACTTCAACACCTCTTGCATGATGGGGAACAGCCACTTGAACTCGGCAGTGTGCGAAGCCGTGCCGTGGTAGCACACCAGCACCGCGCTGTCATGCTGGGTTTGCGAGGTGGCGTGTGTGGGCTTGGCAGAAACCAGCACGGGCTGGAGGTGGGCGTATTTGTGTTGAAGGTGGGGCGTGGACACCCAAACCTCATCGGCCAAGGCCAGCAGTTGTCGTTTGCGCATGAAAGCTTGGGTAAAGAGTTTGAAGCGGTAACGCCAAGGCAGTCCACCCCACGCCAAGGGGTCTAGCAAGTCGTCATCCATGAAGTAAACGGTTTTGATGCCTTGGCTCTTGTGTGTGCGTAACTGTTGCAACTGCTTGGCATTCACATAGCGGCAAATGATTGAGAGTTCCGGCTGCTTGCTGGATGGGTTGATGCCCTGCAATAAGCCTGTGGCTGGGTCTGTGTGTGCGTGTAGGCCTGACTCTGCGAGTTGGGGCAGAAGGAGGTAGTCGATGGAGGGGGATGAGGTCATTGCGAACTGCCGTCATTGCGAGCGCAGCGAAGCAATCTGCGTCATTGCGAAGCCCAAAGGGCTGAAGCAATCTAGATCGCCACGCTTCGCTCGCGATGACAGAAAATGCGAGCTTTACAGCAAATAACCGCGTGGTGTTCAACATCAAGGGCAACGACTACCGATTGGTCGTCTTGGTGCGCTACGACAAAGGCTTGATGTTTGTGAAATTCATCGGTACTCATTCGCAATACGACAAGATAGATGCAGTCACTGTTTAAAGGAGATGTTTGTGGAAATCAAAACTATTCAGAACCGAAAAGAATACAAAGCAGCTTTGGAAGAGATCGAACTGCTTTGGTCAGCACCGGCTAAAT
>JACCDK010349557.1_pt1 | contig 13555 bp, 11 predicted proteins | sample 7445871 | NCBI WGS metagenome assembly JACCDK01 (sample SAMN15323436, study PRJNA562643) | freshwater metagenome | isolation source: river surface water | place: USA:Blue River Watershed | collected 2017-08-15 | reverse complement strand
CTCCAAAACGTTTTGATACCGTTTCGCTAGGTGTAGAGGTAAATATTCTTCCTGCTGCTATTGAAGCCGCCCGCTCAAGAAATGGAATAGTCATAGCACAGGCTAATAAACAGATGCCTTACACCTATGGTGATGCGCAAGTTTATGAATCAGAGATTGATTATTTGATCGAAGTCGATGAGCCAATACTTGAGAACCCAACTTGCGAAATCACAGATTTGCATTCCGAAATCGGTGCGCGAATCGCAGCCTTGATAGAAAATCACTCCACTTTGCAACTAGGTATTGGTGGTGTCCCCGATGCGGTACTTGCATCCCTAAAAGGGCGTAAAGATATGAGAATCTGGACCGAGATGTTTAGCGATGGCGTGCTGGATCTTCATAAGGCTGGGGTTTTGGATAAAGAGCTGCCGATTAATGCCTCGTTTATATTTGGAAGTCGCGAACTTTATGATTGGGTTAATTTAAATCGCGGAATCAGAATGAGACGAACCGAAGTTTCGAATGATCCGTCCTTGATAGCTAGACAGGCAAAGATGAATTCGATCAATTCTGCGTTGCAGGTTGACCTATATGATCAAGCAAATGCCTCTTACGTTCGCGGTGAGATTTACTCTGGTATTGGCGGCTCAACTGACTTTATAGTTGGTGCGCTTCACTCACGTGGTGGGCAATCGTTTATCGCTCTTCCTTCATGGCATCCTAAAGCCAAGGTTTCTACGATCATTCCAAAATTGGAGACGCCTGTGACCTCATTCCAACATTCTTACGTAGTAACTGAACAAGGCGTGGCTCCATGTTTTGGCCACCCAACCAAAGAGCAAGCGGCAAACATTATTAGACATGCCGCGCACCCCGATGCCAAGTCTCAGTTAGAGCAGCAGGCAGCTTTGATGCAGCTAATTTAAGAGCTCAGGTAAATTTTTAAACCAATCAAGTGCACTGGGATTTGCCAGGGCATCTTTATTTCTCACCTCACGGCCATTGATTACATCAGTAACTGCAAGCTCAACTAATTTATTTGATTTGGTTCTAGGCAGTTCTGGAGCAACCAAAATCTTATCTGGCACATGTCTTGGACTCGCTTGATCTTTTAGCGCCTTTTTAATCTGCGATGAAAGTTCTTCAGAGAAATCTGATCCAGATTTTAAAGTGACAAATAAGATTACTCTGGTGTCATTGTCCCAATCTTGGGAGACTGCCATACTCTCTTGAACTTGGTCAAAGGTTTCGACGACTCGGTAGATCTCTGCGGTACCGATACGCACACCTCTAGAATTTAATGTGGCATCGCTTCTTCCAAATAAGGTAAAACCACCGGTAGCGCTGCGAGATGCGAAATCTCCGTGAGTCCAAACTCCAGGAAATCCAGAGAAGTAGGCCGCTAAATACTTTTGATTTTTTTGATCACCCCAGAAACCAAGAGGTTTTGATGGAAAAGGAATGGTGCAGACCAATTCACCTTTTTGATCATTCACGGTTTCTTTGCCTTGCGAATCGAAAACTTTTGTGGCCATTCCTAAACAAGGTCCTTGAATCTCACCGCGATAGACCGGAAGCGTTGGTATTGATGCCACAAAGCAGCCACAAATATCGGTGCCCCCAGATAGCGAAGCCAAATGCACATCTTCCTTAACATTTTGATAGATGTAGTCAAAGCTTTCCGGCACAAGCACTGAGCCGGTGGAACCAATCATTCTGATACTAGCTAAATCATGAGTCTTAGCTGGGCAAATTCCCAACTTTTTTATGCCATCGATGTACTTTGCAGAAACTCCAAAGAAATTTATCTGCTCTCTTTCGGCGATATCAAAGAGTCGATTGCCATCCGGATATACAGGTGAACCATCAAATAAAACAATGGTGGTGCCGCGAACTAAGCAGATAAATAGCCAATTCCACATCATCCATCCACAGGTAGTAAAGAAGTAGATCTTCTCGCCAGGTTTCATATCAAATTGATATAACTGTTCGGCACCTGCTTTAAGCAATACCCCTGCGCCGCTATGAGTTATACATTTTGGTTTACCGGTAGTGCCAGATGAAAAGAGCACAAAACCGGGATGGTCAAATGGCAATTCTGCATAGTTAGCTGGCGTACCAAGGTGAGGCTTAATCCAATCCGCGAACTCCGAGATTCGGATGCTATTTATTAAGGTGGGTAGTAGCGAATTAATCTCAGCCTGTTTATCAGTTAAATCAAAGTTCTTGCCGCCATATTGGTAGCTATCACCAAGTAGCGCTAATTTAGGTGCGACTTGACCAAATCGATCTTCTACTGCGCTGGGGGCGAAATCTGGAGATGCGGTAGAGACAATTGCACCAATGCTCAAAGCGCCAAGTGCGAAGATCATTACCTCCGGGACATTTGGTGCCCAAGCTACGACTCGGTCGCCTCTTTCAATCCCTAATTTGCGCATCGCTGCTGCACAGGCCGCCGCCTGACTTCTTAGTTCTGAGTAAGAAATTTCACTTCTGCTGCCATCTTCTAGAATTGAAATTATGGCAATGCCGTTTTTGTTGGAAAGTAGATTCTCAGCCACATTTATCTTTCCGTTTGGAAAGAATTTTGCATCTATAAAGTTTTCCGATGGTTGAAAGGCGATATCTCCCTTTTCGCCGATCAAGCCAAGATCATCCCAAGCTCTTGACCAGAATTGCCCAGGGTTATCGATGCTCCACTTATGTAAGCCCCAATAATCAAAGCCCAGTTCGGATTCTAATTTTCCAAGTGCAGTAGCTGCATCTTTCTTGGGTTGCCATAGGGGAGTTGCATTAGAACTCACTTCTTAGCAATCGCCCTCGCACGCAGCTTGTAATAAACGCCAGATAGACCACCAGGCGAGAACATCACCACGAGAATAAATAACACTCCAAGTATCAACGCGGGTTCAGAGAGCGGTCCGCCGATGATTTTTGGTAAATCGGTAAATAGAGACTGTTGAGTTAGATCTTGCATGCGCGTAGTAGATATCGAGTAGAGAATTCCACCCAGAACTGCGCCCCATCTGGTGACCGCACCACCCAGAATTACCATCAAAAGCAGTGCGATAGTTAGCGAGGCTTCGGCAAAGCGCGGTAGGGCAGTTCCTGCAGCAATCAACATGATTACCCCCAAGAACCCAGCAAGCGTTCCTGAGATTACGAAAGAGAGCAATTTGAAGCGTTGTGTATCAAGACCAAGTACTTGTACGCGTTCTTCATTATCTCTTAGCGCTGCAAAGACACGACCTGCTGAACTTTCAGTTACCCACCAGATAACCAAATAAACCAAAATCATTGCGATTAACGCTGTCCAGTAGAGATATTTTGTATTGACTACACCAATCCAGAATTGCGGGACTTTTTCGGCATTAAGAGAGATTCCGTACTCGCCACCTGTTAATCCAAAGAAATTGCGATTTACAATTACATGTCCAGCTTCTCCGAAAGCAAGAGTCACCATCGCAAAGGTGATTCCTTTGGTTCGAAGCGATGCCGCGCCGATTAATGCGGCTAAGACTGCAGTTAGAGCAACTGCTGCCACCATTGCAAGGTGCCACGGGAAGACATCGTTATTGATGAAGATGCAAGTTAAATAAAGGCCAGTGGCAAAGAAGAGCGCATGGCCGAAGGAAAGTAGCCCAGTAAAACCAAAGAGCAAATCATAAGTTAGCGCTAATCCACCATAAATGAATGCCACCGTTAATGTTTGCTGCAAACCAGGTTTTGCAAGTGGATTGCCTTCGATTAACGGTGCGATGGCAAGCAGAAATAGCAATACTCCAAGTAGGGGGCGTGAATATTTCCAACGTAGCATTATGCGCTCACCTTGCCCAGTAGGCCTTGTGGTTTAAGTAGAAGCACTCCGGCAAGCAAGATTACGATCACGAAATCGCCAAGACCAGTTACGTAGTAATTTGCAAATTGGCGAACTACACCAATAAACATGGCCGCAATAAAACTGCCAGGGACGCTACCCATTCCACCAATGACTACGACGATAAATCCATAGATTAAATACTGACCTGCAATCAAAGGTGAGACTCCATTTGAATAAACAGCTACTAAGACTCCACCTACACCTGCTGCAAAGCCACCAAGGAAGAAGACTGTGCTAAATGCGCGTCGTACATTGATGCCGAGCGCTGCGACCATGTTGCGGTTTTCTACGCCTGCACGAATCACTAATCCAATACGGGTATATTTCAAGAGCGCCCAGTTGGCTATCAGCAGAGTTACTGCAGTAGCAATGTAAAGGAATCGATCAGCCGGGATGATCGCACCAAATACATTCACGCCAGTTAAGAACCAAGCAGGTACTGGTAATTGAATTAGATCATTTCCAAACCAACCGCCAAGCAGCGCACCAACTACAAGCGCTACACCCACTGTTACAAGTGCTTGATCAACATTGCGCTGGTACATTCGAGTGATCAATAACTGCTCCATTAAAAGCGCAAACGCTCCAGCACCTAGGCCACCTATGAGCATTGCCAGCAAGAATTGGGGCGTGGTGACCATAAAACCAAATTTATTGACATACCAAAAACCACAGAATGCGCCTATTGATAGAAATGCGCCGTGAGCGAAGTTGAGCACATGCATCAACCCATAAATTAGAGATAGCCCCGAAGCGACTAGGAAGTAGAGCGCACCAAGACCAATACCAGTGATCAAAATTAGAATGAAAGCAGACATTACTTACCACCTACTCCTAACATTTGATGCACCCATTGATGATCATTGAGCACTTCTGGTCCTCCTTGGTAGACGACTCGACCTTGGTCCATGACAATCACATGCTCTGCAATTCTTCGAACTAGCGCTAAGTTCTGTTCGACAATCAACATAGTGTTTTCGTGAGCTACTTTCGCTAAGGCATCGGCAACTTCGGTCACCAATTTTGGTGCCAACCCTTTAGTTGGTTCGTCGACCAATAGAATCTCATTCTTGTTTAGTAGCGCTCTGGCAATCGCCACCATCTGTTGCTGTCCGCCGGATAGTGAACCAGCTCTCTGTTGTGCACGGGTATCTAGCTCGGGGAAGAGTGAATGAACAAATTTATAAGCATCAGCGCTTCCTTTGCCGCGAGCTGCCAAAGCCAAGTTCTCTTTAACAGATAGCGTTGAGAAGATCTCTCGATCTTCAGGAACATAAGCTGCGCCCGATTGTGCAATTTTGTAAGTATCTTGACCCAGAATCTCTTTGCCGTTCAATTGAATCGAACCAGTAGCAGGGTAGAAACCCATGATGGTTTTTAGAGTGGTGGATTTACCGACTCCATTGCGTCCTAAAAGCGCGGTCACTTTTCGAGCTGGAACCTCGAAGTTGACGCCATGCAAGATATGGGACTGATTGATCCGTACTTGTAGATCTTTGACAGTCAAAATATTGGTCATAGCGCTTCTCCGATATAAGCAGATTGCACTGTGGGATTGTTGATCACATTCTGTGGGGTGTCACAAACTAATAATTCACCGTAATTTAACACTGCGATGCGATCTGCCAAGTCCAGAACTACTTCAAGGTGATGTTCAACTATCAAGACTGTCTTCTTGTGGAGCTCTTTTAGCGATTTGATGATTGCAACAAGCTCCGGAACATTTTCGACGCTCATTCCAGCCATCGGTTCATCTAGCATCACGATGTCGCTCTTGGAAGCTAGAACCAGAGCTATCTCCAGTCTGCGCTTATCTCCATGTGATAAAGATCCGGCCGCCTGCATGGCCCTAGGTGCTAAACCGACCTGTGCTAAACAGTTCTGAGCCGTCGCAACTACATCCGTGTATTTGTATGCATTCTTGGTGAGATTCATTGACTTGCCATTTGCAGATTGCGCAGCGATACGCACATTTTCAAGGCAAGTTAAATTGGTAAAAACAGATGAGGTTTGGAAAGTTCTAGCAAGACCCAACTTGGCACGCTCATGTGGAGGCAAGCTAGTAATGTTCTTCTCGCCTAGATATATCTCACCACGAGTTGGCTTGCGAACACCGGAGAGCAGATTAAATAACGAGGTCTTTCCAGCGCCATTTGGTCCAATAATGCCCAAGGTCTCATTTTGATTAACCGAGAGATTGATTCCTTCTAGAATTTTGGCTCCACCAATGGTGAGCGATAAATCATCTACCTTTAAAGCGGAAATCAATTTAAATCTCCAATCGGAACTACGATGTCTCGAGCCTGGCCAAGGGTATAAAAAACCCCCGCCTATTTCTAGTTAATACTAAAAACAGACGGGGGTCTTTATTTAAGTGTTTTGCCTATTACGCGTTAACGTTGAAGATGGTCTTATCTAACTGTGGGACATATCCCGCAGCAGTCTTACGTAGAGAGACCAAGAACATAGGCTGGATTAGAACGTGGTTGGTTGGGTTGATCTTCATCAATCCCTTAACACCTGACCATGAGAATCCTTCTAGATTCGAAATCATAGTGTCAACGTTCTGATCTGGGTTTGATTTAAGTGCTTGGATAATCATTCTCGCAGCATCTGCACCTGTGCAGGTGAAAAGATCCTGTGACTTCTTATCGCGTGCATAATCTGATGCGAGCTGGCTTGCAGCAGCACCCTTACCTGCGCCACCAAAGTAGCTATTGGTCATGATCGCACGTGTACCTTCGAACAAGGTTCCGTAAATGTTGTAGGTGTCTGCACCAGCAAGTCCAGTGATTGGACGAGTCTTGGTGAATGCACCCTGAACCTTAAGAGAAGTCAACATCGCACCTGCAGTCAAAGCATTCGACCAAGCGATGAAGATATAAGTTGCTTTTGCATCAGCAGCTTGCTTTGCAAAAGGTGTGAAATCAGAGGTTGAAGTTGGGACCTTGATCTCTTGGAAAGTTGCACCTCTTGGACCCATTAGTCCACGAGCTGCAGCGATGTTAGATGCACCGAATGCGTTATCTTCGACGAAGAGCACGACCTTACGGCCTGAAATCGGCTTGATACCAGCAAGTGGTGCCAAATCTTGGATAGAGGTATTTCCGGAACGGAATACATACTTATTAGATGCGTTTGTGATCAAATCTGACTTAGCAGGGCCAGAGATGTATAGCACCTTGTTCTGCTGTGCTAATGGCGCAAGTGTTAGCGCAACACCTGATGATGCAGTACCAACGATAATCTTGGTGCCATTGCCAACCATTTCCTTGAATGATGCAGTTGCAGATGCAGGATCCGCAGCATCATCTTTCTTAGTTACAACGAGCTTTTGACCATTTACGGTCATCTTGCCACCGGTGTAATAGTTCAAGCCCCATTCAAGACCATTTACATAGGCTTCACCGTATGACTTCAATGGACCTGAAGTTGATGTGATGACACCGATCTTGATTTCTGAGGCAGCTTGTGCAGGAGCCATTGCTGGCGTTGCAAGAGCGACAGCTGCAGCAGCAACGGTCGCTAGAAGTGAGCGCTTGCTCATTTATTCTCCCTTGTAGTTTCTGAAGACCGGGCCCGGTCCTCTTAGAGAGAAGGCTATCTCTGACTACTAGTCATATCAGCGCAGATTTGATTTCCGTTTCATAACTTTTACCGCTGTAATAGGGCAAATTAGGTTACTTGAGAGTAATTCAACAGCGTGCAATGCGCCCGAAAAGTGACCCATAAGTAGATGAAATGCAGGTAGGAGGGCAGACTAGAGGCATGTCTAAACCGACAACGAAATTTGAAGTTCCCGTTTCGGGTGGCAACTTAGCCGTTTTCCGTTTTGGTGCAGCTAATGGTGAACCGGTGCTTTTAATTCACGGAGTTACTTCATCTAATCGAGCTTTTCAATTCTTCGCAGATGAATTAATTGCACGAGGCAAAGTTCCATATGCGGTTGATCTACGCGGTCGCGGAGATTCAAATCATTTGCCGGGACCATTTGGCATGGCACAACATGCTAAAGACATGGCTGAAGTGATCAAGTATCTAGAGCTAGAACGACCAGATGTGATAGGTCATTCGATGGGTGGTTTTGTTCTGGCATCGTTAGTCGGTTTGTATCCAGATTTTGTTGGCAATTTTTACTTTGCGGATGGTGGCATTCCACTTCCTATGCCACCTGGCATGAGCGTTGACCAGATTATGCCGTTAGTGCTTGGGCCAGCGCTCGCCAGGCTCGCGATGCACTTTGATTCCAATGAGTCATATCGAGAATATTGGAAGCCGCAACCTGCCTTCACTCGCGGTTGGAGCGCTGAGTTAGACGAATATGTCGATTACGATCTAAGAAATGGTAGGCCTTCTACCAACTCACAAGCAGTCGAAGAGGACTCGAGAGATCTATTCGGAGATGATTTGGTTTCACGGTCGCTTAGAGAGTTAAAAAAAGAAGCGCTATTTATCCGCGCACCCCGTGGATTACAAAATGAGGAAGGTGGTTTATATCCGCTTCCGATCATTGAGGCTGCACTTCCTACATATCCAAAGTTAAAATTAGTCAATCTTGTTGATCTCAATCACTACGAGATGTTTTTGACAGCTGAAGGTAGCAAGCAAGTTGCCCAGAAGATTTATGGAGAGAGATAGATGATGCTTAAAGGTCGCCGCGCATTGATTACCGGATCTTTTCAAGGAATTGGTTTAGGAATTGCCAATGAGATGGCGAAATCAGGTGCGGACATTGTCTTACATGGATTGGCAAGCGATGCGGTCATTGCAGAAGCCGAGCGCCAAATTTCATCTCATGGAGTCAAGGTAGAGTCATATGTCTCAGATCTAAGAGATCGCAGCGCAACCGAGGCCATGATTTCCAAGATTCTAAGTAATGGTGCAATCGATATTCTTTGTAATAATGCTGGTATTCAACACACAGCACCGACTGCCGAGATGCCAGTTACTAAATGGGATGACATCATTGCAATCAATTTAGAATCTTTCTTTGACACCATGCGCCTGCTGTTACCGCAGATGGCAGAACGTGGCTATGGGCGCGTAATAAATACCGCTTCAGTCCATGGCTTAGTGGCATCAGTTGCAAAAGCGCCATATGTATCTGCAAAACATGGAGTGATTGGCTTGACCAAAGTTGCAGCGCTCGAATATGCAGATAAAGGCAGTCGCGAAAGCGGGGGCGTAACCGTAAACGCAATCTGTCCAGGATGGGTGGAAACAGCGCTGATCGAACCGCAAATACAGTCGCGCGCAGATAAATTCGGCGGAGATAGAATCAAAGGAATTGCAGATTTGCTGTCTGAGAAGCAGCCTTCAAGAAGATTAGCAACACCTGAAGATATTGGTGCATTGGCAGTCTTTCTCTGTTCAAAGGCGGCGCATAACATCACTGGTGCGGCAATTCCTGTGGATGGTGGATGGACTGCTCAATGAGTAAACAAACCTTTAAACAGGCAGTTGCATCTGAGAAACCATTACAAGTAGTTGGCGCAATAAATGCCAACCATGCCTTACTTGCCAAAGCTGCTGGATATAAGGCGATTTATTTAAGTGGCGGAGGAGTTTCGGCGGGTTCCTTGGGAATCCCAGATTTAGGTATTACTACGCTAGAGGATGTATTAACTGACGTAAGAAGGATTACTAACATCTGTGATCTGCCACTTTTAGTGGATATTGATACTGGGTTTGGCACCACCGCGTTTAATATCAATCGTACAATTAAAGAAATTGAGAAAGCTGGAGCATCGGCAGTGCATCTTGAAGATCAAGTTGCGGCAAAGCGCTGTGGCCATCGCCCCAATAAAGAGATTGTCAGCGCCAACGAGATGGTGGATCGAATCAAAGCGGCAGTCGATGGCCGAAATTCATCAGATTTCACAATCATGGCACGCACAGACTCGCTGGCAAATGAAGGCTTAGACGCGGCGCTTGATCGAGTTCGCCAATATGTTTCCGCCGGCGCTGACATGATCTTCCCAGAAGCAGTCGGAGATCTGGAAACTTATGTTAAGTTCCGAGAAGCTGCAGGAGTTCCGATCCTTGCTAACATCACCGAATTTGGAAAGACCCCACTCTTTTCAGTAGCGGAACTACGTGGTGCAAAAGTAGATATTGTCTTGTATCCATTGTCTGCTTTTAGAGCGATGAACAAGGCGGCAGAATTGGTTTATAAAACCATTAGAAGCGACGGAACACAGAAGAACATCATCTCTCACATGCAAACTAGGGATGAGCTCTACCAATCAATTGATTACTATCGCTACGAGTCCGAGCTAGATAAGTATCAAGAAGGCAAATGAGCGAGTTTAAGCCAAAGAAATCAGTTGCATTATCTGGCGTAGTTGCTGGTAATACCGCGATCTGCACCGTTGGTAGAAATGGCAATGATTTACATTATCGAGGATATGACATCGCTGATTTAGCTAAGAACTGCCAATTCGAAGAGGTGGCACATTTATTGATTTATGGCCACCTACCAAATCAAGATGAACTCGCCAACTACATCAAGAAGTTAAAGACTTTGCGAGATTTACCACCTCAAGTAAGAGTAGTTTTAGAGCAATTACCAGCCACGACCCATCCCATGGATGTAATTAGAACTGGTGTCTCTGCACTTGGCACCATCGAACCTGAACATGATGGACATAGCGCAATTGGTGCGCAAGCCATTGCGGATCGTTTGATTGCCGCCACGCCATCGATGCTCTGCTACTGGTATCACTATGTGAATAATGGTGTAGCCATCGAATGTAGTACCGAATCAGAATCTATCGGCGGACACTTCTTGGAATTACTACATGGCAAAGTCCCAAGCAAAGATTGGGAAGATGCCATGAGAGTCTCATTGATTCTCTACGCCGAGCATGAATTCAACGCCTCGACGTTTACGGCTCGCGTGATTGCCGGAACCGGGAGCGATATTTATTCGTCAATCACTGGTGCGATTGGAGCGCTTCGTGGGCCAAAACACGGTGGTGCCAATGAGGTGGCCCTTGAAATTCAAGAACGATATTCAAGTGCTGATGAGGCGGAAGCAGATATTCGAAAGCGGGTTGATAAAAAAGAGGTGGTGATTGGCTTTGGCCATCCGGTTTACACCATCTCTGATCCTAGAAACCCAATCATCAAAGAGGTCGCTAGGAATCTAACGGTTGAAAATTCATTACTCTTTGAAATTGCAGAGCGACTCGAAAAAGTGATGTTGGATCTAAAGAAGATGTTCCCAAATTTAGATTGGTTTAGCGCAGTCGCTTATAACGCAATGAAGATTCCGACCGCTTTCTTTACGCCAATCTTTGTGATCTCGCGAATTACCGGATGGTCTGCACATGTCATCGAACAGCGAGCAGATGGCAAAATTATTAGACCATCAGCAACGTACACCGGCCCAGAAGAATTAAAATTCAAGGACATCAAGGAGCGATAAGTGTCAGTTCATATCACTAAGAACAGCCAACCCTTTGATCAAGAGATCCAGGATATCGTCGACTATGTGCTGAATTTTGAAGTTAAATCAGAGTTGGCTTATCAAACAGCTTGGTCGTGCCTATTAGACACTATTGGTTGCGGCTTGGAATCACTTGAATATCCAGCGTGCACCAAGCTTTTAGGCCCGCTACTTCCCGGAACTAAAGTAGATCAAGGTGTTCGGGTACCAGGCACAAACTATGAATTGGATGTGGTGCAAGGTGCATTCAATATAGGGACTGCGATTCGCTGGTTAGATTTCAATGACACTTGGTTAGCAGCAGAGTGGGGACATCCAAGTGATAACTTGGGCGGAATCTTGGCTGTCGCAGATTGGCTAAATCGCACAGGCCAAAAAACTTTAACTGTCAGAGACATTTTGACTGCGATGATTAAAGCGCATGAGATCCAAGGTTGTATCGCTCTTGAAAATTCCTTTAACAAAGTTGGCCTTGACCATGTGATCTTGGTAAAGGTGGCTTCAACAGCTGTGGTCTGTCAGATGATGGGCCTTACTCGCGATGAGACCTTAAATGCGGTTTCGCTTGCTTGGGTTGATGGCCAAGCACTTCGCACTTATAGACATTTCCCAAATGCCGGTTCGCGTAAATCATGGGCGGCAGGAGATGCCACCTCTCGCGCAGTTAGATTGGCTTTGATGGCAAAGGTGGGAGAGATGGGTTACCCATCTGCGTTAACTGCGAAGACTTGGGGTTTTTATGATGTCTCATTTAAGGGAGCAAAGTTTAAATTCCAAAGACCATACGGCAGCTACGTTATGGAAAATGTATTATTTAAAATCTCATTCCCCGCCGAATTTCACTCCCAGACTGCATGTGAGGCTGCGTTTAAATTGCATGCTTGGATGAAGGCTCAAGGCAAGAGTAGTGATGACATTAAACAAGTCACCATCCGAACTCATGAAGCTTGCATCAGAATCATTGATAAAAAGGGTCCGTTAAATAACCCAGCGGATCGCGACCACTGCGTGCAATATATGGTGGCAGTGCCTTTGATCTTTGGTCGCTTGACTGCCAAGGACTATGAAGATGAAATCGCGGCCGACCCTCGAATAGATGCGCTTAGAGAGAAGATGGTCTGTATAGAGGATCCAAAATTCACTGCTGATTACTTTGATCCAGAGAAGCGCAGTATTGCCAATGCACTAACCATCGAATTTACAGACGGTAGCATGAGTGATGAGATCATCGTCGAGTACCCAGTTGGACATAAGCGTCGTCGTGAAGAGGGCTTGCCGTTGTTGATTGAGAAATATAAGAGAAATCTTCGGAGAATATTTAATGAGCAAAAAGCGAGCGAGATTGAGAAAATCTCGCTGGACATTGACCGTTTGCTGACAATGAAAGCCGATGATTTCCTATCATTATTTGTTAAATCTTAATTAAAATAAATCCATGGCATTTGGAATTTTATCGATAGTAATCTTCTTGGCGGTACTGTACTTTGCAATTATTGGGGTACAAGCAACAGTAGTTAAATATCGCCAAGAGCATGCACTAGAAATCGTACGCGATCTATTGAAGTATCTAATTCTCTTCATCGCAGTATTGTTAACCTGTCTTGGGCTAGCTGGTCTCTTAGGTCTAGCGCTAGATGCCGAGAATATTGATTACAATGGCAAATTAGATGCTGCTCAAAGGTTGGCATTCCTGGTAGTTGGAATTCCAGTGATTGCAGTTTTGGCGCGATGGATCCGTAGAGATTTTCGAGCAAATAATGATGATCGAAATAGCCCTGCTTGGCAGATCTACCTATTTGCAGCGTCCACTAGTTCGCTGTTGCTCTGGTTTCTTCCTCTTGTTAACGCGCTTAAGTGGTTCTCGGGACAGGAATATCAACCAAGACAATTAGCAGAAGCGATTGTGGCATTTGTAGTTTGGTTGATTCATATGAAGCTATTGGAAGTTCATACCTCCATAATCTCCAATGCCCACCGATTCGCAGGTCTTGCTACTGGCTTGATATCAGCCGCCGTGGGTTCAATCAACGCAATTGCATTCGGTATCTCTAAATGGATGGATGTGGTCACTGGCCAATATGAGATACAAAATGCGATCATTCTTTTGGTTGTGGCAGTCCCGGTAGCGCTCTTCTATTGGGGATCTTTAAATAACAACGGTAGCGAAGTAGAAATTCGGATCTATCGCACCTTTGGTGGTAAAGCGATACCGACTATATTTTTAACTTTAGCGGCGACTTTTG
>JACCDK011940467.1_pt1 | contig 13558 bp, 12 predicted proteins | sample 7445871 | NCBI WGS metagenome assembly JACCDK01 (sample SAMN15323436, study PRJNA562643) | freshwater metagenome | isolation source: river surface water | place: USA:Blue River Watershed | collected 2017-08-15 | reverse complement strand
TATCGGCCACCGTCCTTTTCTTCAGCTATTGCCAGTAGTTCTAATTTTCTCTGCAGGTGAAGAGCATTATTGATAACTTCCGTTTTGTCGTGACTATTATATACGATTACTGGCAGCTTCACCATAGACTCTTTCTTCAACTCAATTGCAGGAACAAGACTGACAATGTTGCTGTTGTTTTTTGGGGTTGCTGTTAAATCTAAGATCATCGAGGGATTCAAGTTCTTCAACATGTCTACACTTAAATCACTTTCTGCATTGTGACTTTCGTCAACTACCACGAGGGGATTAAGAGAGCGAATTACGTTTATTAATGCTGTTTCATCTGTATCTGGCAAAAGATGGTCAGAATCTTTGTATTGAGAGACAAATGATTCTAATTGACCATTTTCTTGAAATACTTTACGATCTTCTTTTTTTGAAGCCCTTAATGAGGCAAAACTCATTACAATAATGCTCAACTGATCCTGAACAACCGTTGGATTAAAGTTGGAACCTTGTAGCAAACTGTCTTTTTCATAAACCTCAACTCGGTTATTGAAAAGGGCATTTAATTTTTGCCTATAGGGATGTTCGGGATTTGAAAGTGTATTTACTGTTTGTTGAAGTAAATTACTCCATGGAACAAGCCAAACAACTGCTTTAGGTTTAGAACTATCGAAAGCAGAAAAAATCGTATGAAGGGCATTTACTGCAATAAATGTTTTCCCACCTGCTGTAGGAACTTTAACACAAATGTGTGCAGCATTTGGAATATTATTTTTATACGATTCCATCCCTGAATTATCGAGAGGATTGTAAGGACCGATCTTATCTTCCCAATATTTATTGAATGCTTTAGAAAGGTCTTTATGATTTTGCACATACTCTAGGTAAGTGTCTAGGTCATTAATCACTTTCTGTTGATATCCTTTTAATTCCATTTTTTTGGTTTTCTATAAATCAAATAATTCGTGTAGCTTTTCCTGAAGTACTTTCTTATCAGGAAGATTTAATTGGTATTGTGCCACCATGGTTGGACTAAGACTTCGGCTTAATGCATACTCAACAACTTCCTGATCTTTATCTTTGCAAAGCAAAATCCCAATACTTGGATTTTCATGTTCTTTCTTAACATCGCGATCTAAAGCCTCCAGATAAAAATTAAGCTGACCGAGTTGTTCCGGTTTAAATTTGTCTGCTTTTAATTCAAATGCAATGAGACACTGTAATTGGCGATGAAAGAATAGCAGATCGATGTAAAAATCACTATTGCCAACCATCAATTTATATTCCTGACCAACGAATAAGTAATCACTTCCTAATTCCAGAATAAAATCTTTCATTTGAGAGACTAAGGCGGATTGCAGATCTCGTTCCTTGAAATCAGACTTTAAATTTAGAAAGTCAAATACATAGTTGTCCCTGAATGTATTGGAAATGTCTGTATGAATTTCTTGAAGTGCAGGTGATACATTTACATTTCCAATCATGGTTCTCTCGAAGACTCCTGCTGAAATTTGCCGTTCCAGTTGCCTAGAACTTAGTTTTTCATCAATCGAATGTTTGATGTAAAAAAACCGTTCTTCATCGATAGAGCAACGACTCATTATTATGCAATGATGCGTCCAACTCAGTTTGGTTAGCCAGGTGTTTGAAATGTCCTGTAATTGAAGTTTTTTTAATTGTGTCGGCAGTGCCGACACAATTGATTGATCAATAACTTTATTTGAAAGTGTCGGCACTGCTGACACAAAATCGTATTTACTGTAAGTCTCAAAGAATTGAACCATTCGATACAAGTTTCTTTTTTCAAACCCTTTAATATCTGGATGATTTAGTTTGATATAATCCGCCAAGTTGGAAACAGTTTTATCTCCCCAATCACTCTGGTTCAGCTTCCAATGAATCCATTGACCAATTTGCCAATTCAGATTAATTAATTCACTGTTCACAGCTGCAATTGCAATACTGCGCGAGTGTTTAATGTGTTCTATGATTGATTTGAAGTCTTCCATGGGCTAGAATCTAGAAATATCTCGAGGGATTTTTTTGAAAATGATGTTGTTTTTTGCCATGAATTCTTTCGAAAGCAGACAATTATCGGCGTAAATAACGTATTGCTCACCCTTGGTTTTAATGGTGCTCAACAAATCATAATCAAGTGAGGTCAAGGCGTTTTTGTCATACACAAAATAGTAAACTGTTCTATCCTTCGATCCTAATAAAAATTCAGAATCAGTAATTGATTTAGGTTCGATAAAGGCCGATCGTGTTTCACTGTACCAAATGTATTCTCGGATTTTAGAAGTAGGTACTTCTTCATTGAGGTTTTGATGCTCATCAAAGAGAGGGAACCCTAATTCGTAATAATCAAAGGCACCACCAATTCCACAAACCTTTTTTGCCCCTTCACCATATCCATTTATAACTCGTTTTACTCTTTCTGCTGTAATAGAATCCGCATAGTCTTCCATTTCAATGATAATGAACTTACGTGAACCACCATCTAATTTGTTTATATTAAAAACTGCATGTCCAGTAGTTCCAGATCCGGCAAAAGAGTCAAGAATTATCGAGTTTTTAGTTGAGCCAAGCTGAATTATTTGTTGAATGAATGTGACCGGTTTGGGAGTGTCAAATACTTTAGAACCAAAAATATCTTGTATTTCTTGAGTTCCATTGGTTGCAGTTCCAACATCATCCCAAATTGATTTCGGTGTCTTTCCTTTGTCTTCCGCATCGCTCAAATATCTCTTTAATTGAGGCTTTGTTTTACCCGTTTTACCAAAAACAATCATACCGTCTTCTAGATACTTTTGATACTCAGAAGGACCAGTTCTCCAGCATCTCCCTTTTGGAGGCAAAAATTCTTCCCCTGTTAATGGATTAATTATTGGGTACGTTAAATTGGGTCTAATTCCTGGTGAATCAAAAGGATCTGCTTTCCAAGCCCCTTTTGGGTCATTATCAGGATTAGAAAAACCAACTATATCAGTTTTAAGTTTAAAATCACTTTTGACCTGATAAAATTCGGAAATACTTCTAGAATAAATTAGCGTGTGATTATGATTCAATGAAATTACAGCATCATTTGAAACCGATTTTCGAGAATTCCAAATAATATCAGAAATGAAATTTTTGATTCCAAATATCTCATTACATAATTGTATCAAATTTGAAACCTCATGATCATCAATAGAAATAAAAATCACACCTTTAGGTGAAAGTAATCGATGTAATAGTTTAATCCTTGGGTACATCATGCATAACCATTTATCGTGTCGCGTTAAATCATCACCTTCTTTTCCAACAACTTCACCTAGCCATTTTTTAATTTTTGGGTCATTGACGTTATCATTATAAACCCACCCTTCATTTCCAGTGTTATATGGAGGATCAATATATATGCAATCAATTTTTCCTTCATACTCAGGTAAAAGAGATTTTAGAGCCTCGAGGTTATCTCCATGGATGATTTTATTACCAGAATTTGTTGAATCCTTTTGCTTGCCTTTCTCCGCTGAAAAACCATACTGATGTTCCAAAATTCTGAAAGGAACATCGCGGTGATGATTTACTACTTTATCTTTTCCGATCCAATTTAGTGTAGGCATAATTAATTATTTTTTCGCATTCGTTTATTGAATAATTTCTTCCTAATTCTTACCACTTCAGAAATATCTTGTGGGGATAACCCAATAACAGAATTTAAAATATTGAAATCATTTTGTTCTAGTATTTCTTCAATATTTTGCTTTTTCTCAAATTGAATTACAAATCGTTGAAAATCATGATCCGAAATAGATTGATATGGAAGTGGTAATTTCTTGAATTCACTTGGGGTTAATTCCAAAACTCCACCACCATAATAACGCCCTTCAATTTCTGCAAAGAGTAAGGTTAAAGAGTTATAAAATGAGAAAATGAAACTATTGATATTGAATCCTTCTTTCATCTCAATTTTATAAGCTGAATCAGTCACTAATGCATTTGATTCATTTTTCAACAGTTTGGGATACAAATGACTTCGCTTAAAGAAAAAAGCAACTGGAATGGTAGAAACATTTGGAACAACATACCAGTTTTTTCTTTGTTTGCATTTGAATCGATTATGTATTTCTCGTTCTTTACCAATGGCTAAATAGTTACTTAACTCATTAGAAATTTCTGTATCATCAGTCAATTGTAAAAAGCGAGAAGGTAAATTATTTGATACCAATTCTTCCATATTCATAACAGTGAAAACGACGCTACCATTAACATACAATCCTTTTTGAATTATTGGTTTTGTGTAATTCGAAATCTTGAATTCTTTTGCTTTTTTTTCTGAAATGATAAAATAGTCATTTGCAGCGGTTACTATACCTGGTTTAGTAATACAATAATCACAAATAGTCAAAAGTCTATTTCGTAAGGATTCAATGAATGCCAATTCGTCGGTTGACAGAAAATGATGAGTCCATTTTACATTACTATCCACGAGGAGATTATTTTTCTGTAAAACAAAATGGTTGTTCAACAAAGTTTCAGAAGAATCTATATTGGTGAAAAACTCACCTTTTTCTTCGTGTTTTTTATATGCAATGAGAACCACTGTGTCTTGACCTTTGCAGTCAAACATTAGATCATTAAAAGTGAAAATTTCAATTCTCTCAAAATTATTTTTAAGAAATTCTCGAATCTCTTCTGCAAATTTTACTTGTAATAATTCTGATGGTAAGACGTAAGCTAATATTCCATCATTTTTAAGCAGTTTCGTTGCTTTGATAACAAATGAAGTCCATATGTTTTTGATTGTTGTTGTTGATGAAAACTCAGTTTGGTGCATTTCATTACAAATGTCGATTTGCTCTTGAGACATCAGGTTTTTCTTAACATACGGTGGATTACCAATTACAATTGAAAATTTTAGTTTTGGTTCAAAATTTAAAAAATCAGCGTTAATAAATGAAGCTTTTTTTCGTTTCCATTTATTCTTTGCAGTTTCTAATTCTTGTTCATTAATATCTACTGCAAAGAGCTTAATTTCAAATTCTGATTTATTTGCAACTTCATTGATAAAAGAACCATCTCCAACACTAGGCTCGAGCACAGAAACTTCGGTTTTATTGCCAACTGAGTTAAATACTCTTTCCGTAATAAAACGAGCAAGGTACTCTGGAGTGTAATAGGAACCTGTGTGTTTTTTATTCATCATTGTTTGAAAAAATATCGTGAAAAATGCTTGTAATCTGTTTTGTTATTTCATAATGCATTTTACATAATTCAACATTGTGTTTTTCTTTGAGCCTTTCACCAACTTTTTTCTCAAGGGCCATAAGTTTTTCAATTTTCCACATCAATGCATGAATTGGATGCCACAATAAAAGTTCATTTTTAATATAAATTGCTAAATCGCAATCTTGAACTGGAATTATTCGTCCGTAAGGATTTCGATAGAATAATTTACCATATGCTTCATCCGTTGGTTTCACAAATCCAATGGAACCATTATTGGGATTATTTTCATCATCAGTTGGCCATTTATCCCATTTTGCTCTGTTGCAATAAGAACATGCATAAATTAGGTTTGTATATTCATTCGACTTTGTTACCGGTACAAAATTTTTCGGAGTTTGAGGTATAAAATGATCAATTGCAAAACTCCTGATACGATATTTTTCAGTGTCATCACAATAAGCGCAGCGTTTATTAAAGTCATTCCTTAAAATAGTACGATATTGAGAGTAACTTGAATACTTTGGAACGGAAGGGCTATGAGCAGGTGTTTTTAATCTAAAATCGTACATATTATAATTTCTTTAACATTGCTTCAGTTCGCTCAATTAATTTGTCCAATCTTTCAATTGTATCCTTGGTGAAGTATTTATTTGAGATTGAATCATAGCCAGATATTGATTTAGATAATCTATTATTTAATTCTAGATATCTATTTTCTTTTTCATCTAAAGATTCACCGCGCTCCAATTTTTCCTCAAGTTCTTTAAGTTCATTTATATCCTCAGCGATCGAATTCTGATGAACTTCAATTTCAAGTATTAATTCATTAATAAATTCCGTTTTTTCAGTTAAGTTTCGCGGATCGATAAAAGAATGAATTTTGGATTTGTCTACTATAAATCTGGGATTAATTTTTTTACTTTCCTTCTTTGCATTATTGACATCTTGAGTAAGCACAAACGCAGGGAAATTGCCGAATTTATCATAAATCTCTTTGAAAAAATAATCTCCATTAAACGGTATCAAACTACTGTTTTCTTTTAATTTGTAATCAATTGTTAGAGCATCTATTTTCTCTGACTTAATCAAGTCAATAAGTTGATCTATAGACTCAATTGTGGGTATTTTAACTATTTTGAAATTACTTTCAAAACATGTTTCAATAAGGTCCAACTCATTTGTTTCTTCATCAAGAATTCCTAAAGTATACATCATATTCAATTAATTTTAAACCAAAACTCTATTTTAAATCCCTTGCTGGGTTTTGACAGCAACACTTTACCTTTGTTACTATCAATTGCAGATTTGACGAGCCACATTCCCAATCCAGTGCCTATTGGGTTACCTAAATCATCATTTTTTGAAGTTTCAAACGGTATAAATATTTTATTTATATTCAAATATGTGGAATCAATCCCAGGACCGTTATCGGTATACGTGACTTTTACCCATTTATTTTCCAATTCGACTTGGATATTTATTGTTCTATCACCTGAAACACCTGCTTTCTGAAATGCCTCAATTGAATTGGTTATTAGATTATCAAATATTGTATCTAAATCTAGTTCAGAAATTTTTGTTTTAAACGTATTTTCTGCCCCTCCTACAAAATTTACAGAAAAACTGACATTTCTTTCTGTAAATAAATTTTCATTCCATGTTTTTTCAAATTGATTGAAATACTCGACAAAGTCAATCAATTTGTTTGTTCTCCGATCCTTTTTTGTTAAACCAATAGCGAATTCAATCCATTGTTTAATCTTTTGATCTTGTTTGTAAATTTTTTCGATTTCATCCAGAAGTTTTACACCAGTCTGGGAAGTTTTTAATGCATCTTCCGGCAGGACAGAATTTAATTTGTTCTTCAGCAGAAATATCCTAGAGGTAAGATTATTCTTAATTCCATGAAACTCGTGAGAAAAACTTGATATCATTATACCAGCAGATGCCATAGCCCTTGATGTTGCCAATTCATCTTCTTTTTCAACCAATTTTTGAGAAATTGCTTTAACACCTCTTTTCAGTTTTTCATTCTTTTCTTTAATCTCTTCTGGGGTTTCGATCAAATTTGGTTTTTCATTGGCGATTTCTTCACTTTCAGTGATATCATTTTCAGTCTCATTCAATAATGAAAATAACTTATCTAAATTATAGCCAATGGTGCTCCTGTCGTCTTCCTGGACTCTAATAATTCCAATAAGTAGATTTTTAAACAATTCAAAAGTGTCACTATTCTGAATGCCTTCTCGGTTAGAAGTGTCCTCAAGGTGTGGATTATCAATTCTTGATAATTTAACAACACCCGCAACTTGATTAGGACGCACTCGGCTTCCTCTTCGTGAAAAACCCGCAGGATTTTGCCCAAATCGTTCTCCTAACATTAGCCAATCATAGGCTTGTGTATTTAATTCTCCATACGGACGAATTCTAAAATCATCACGATATAATTTAATACCTCCGAATTTCTCAATCCAATTAGCTCTATTTCCAAGAAAAGATTTATAGTAGTACTTTTCTTGGTTTTCACTCTGCATTGTTTTTTTTAAAAAGTAAAATGTAAATTCAAAATCTCCAATATTTTTAAAAAGCCCTGTTTTGTCCTCTGAAACTTTTAATAGTTGATGAAAAGTTCTATTCAGTTGAAATTTTTCCTTTTGGAATGATTCGAAATCATATGGAAACTCTTTCATTTCATCAAAATCAAACAACTGTCTTGGTATTAAATTAATGTCGAATTCATTTCTATTCACTTCAATATCAATATTGTATTCGTCATTTTTTTTATATCTAGCAACAAGTCTGTAATCATAATCTAAAAATTTATCATTGGATACCAATCCATAATTGCCGGGTTCATCTGAACTCAATAGCCATATGTTTATTTTGCTTAAACCTTCAGGAGGATTTAACAATTCCAAAGTTTGAAACACTTTAGAAACACTGGTATTTGACCACTTATCTCTTAAATTTTCGATGATAAGACAAGTACCATGTGTTATCGGTTTTTTAATATCTATTCCATTGATAATTTCCAGAATATTATTATCTCCAACAACTTTTTCGATTTCTGATTTGTAATTGGAATTCTCAATTTCATTCAATTGAGCAAACACATCATTAATCTTTACATTTCTTCCTTTAAGATCTTTTTCTTCAAATTGATTCCAATCGACAATCCATTTAAATCCGTTTTGGCCGTTTTTTGGAAATGTCAACATTGTACATTTTTCACCAAGTCTATCTAGAGCAAATCTTCCTATTCCCTTTGCACCTGACTTTATCCTACCTGTGGAGGTAATCGCATTATAAAGTTTATCATCTGTGCCAATAGTCATCCATTGTTCAGTAATTATATTGCTATGCATACCTTCGCCAGTATCTAGAATTACTATACGGTTGTATTTTTTATCTATGAGAATAATCGCATTTTCCGAATCTGCGTCGTAACAGTTTTTCACTAATTCGATTAATGCACCTTCTGCATTTGCAACGTTTTCTCTCCCTATCAAACGTGCTGTACGAGCTGAAACTGAAAAAGGAATATTTGCCATCAGAATGTAGATAATAATTTCACGTCTTTGAAAACTACCTCAAGAATTTCAATGGGATCAACATCTATTGCTAAAGCAATTAAATACAATTCCTCAGCTTTTAAATTGGTAGATTTATTTAAAGCTAACTCACTCAAACGAGAAGGACTAATACCTGTTTTTCTGGAAACCTCAGCTTTTTTAATTGATTTCTTGTTTAAATATTCTCCCAGCCTTGTCATAATTGTATTTTTCTAGATATTGATAATTAGCAAATATACAAATATTTAGTTTTACTAAATAATCAATTCGAGAATACCAAAAATAATCAACAATCTAAAACCCAAAAACACCAACAGTATTAAGCCTGGTTTAATTATATAAATCCAAAAAAATTATTCATTACAAGGGTAATTCAACTTTTCACTTGAATCAATTGATTCATTAATGCATACCTAATCATTTCAACGCGATTAGTTACTTTCATTTTTTTATACAATTTGTTTAAATAGAATTCAATGGATTTATCGCTCAAATTCAACATTTTAGAGATTTCTTTATTGTAATAACCACGGTAACAAAGTCTGATTAGATTAATTTCTTCTTCCGTAAAAAACACTCCTGTTGAAATTGCTTCCATATTATCAATGTTTACGCCATTCATTAATTTGTGTTGAATTTGTTTTATATAGCCTGGAAAAAATGAACCACCCAAAGCAATATTATTAATCGCAGAATTTAAATCCTCAACTTTTCCGAATTTATCAAAAAAACCATCAATCCCAAGTTTTAACGCCTCACGAATTCGAAATTCATCAGTAACTTGAGTTAATACTAAGATCTTAATATTGGGGCTATGAGATTTTAACCATTTAATCGTTTCAAAGCCATCCATCTTATCTATCTCGAGGTCTACCAAAACAAGATCAATTTCAATAGATCTATCGTCGAATTGGGTTATAAAATCCAACCCATTATCTGCTTCAATGATAAATTTAATGTGTTCATTAATTTTGGTCAAAGCTTCAGAAATACCACGCCTAACTAATACATGATCTTCTATAATGGCAATTTTTAAATCTTGAATATTAAGCATTTAAAGCATTAATTATTGTTAAAGTTGTTAAAGTACCAGATCCAGGATTGGATTGAAAAATGATATTGCCCCCAATTTGTTTGGCTCTTTCTGTTATATTGTATAATCCTGATCCTCTTTTCATTAGAGTTGGGTCGAACCCTATTCCATCATCTTCAATTATCATTTCCACTGAAGCCAAAGCATTTGAATTCATTGAAATTTTCACATTTTTTGCTTTTGAATGATTCATTGTGTTATTAATTAATTCCTGATAAATTCGAAACACTTCGGCTTTTACAGTGTTTTCTAAAATAATGTCGTCATCTGGAATGTTTAAATCTATCATCATATTAGAAAATTTCGAGATTCTGAGAATGTCATTAGAAATCGAATCAACTAAATTTATGTCATTGAAAACAAAATGATTATATCGAGTGGAAAGTCTTCTTATTTCAATCTTCAATTGATTAATTAACTCACTACCAGAATTTGTTTCTAAAATTCTATTTTGTTCAATATTAAAATCTAAATATCTTTTTAACTGAGAAGTGATTTGCCCCAAATTGTCATGCAATTCCCTTGCGAAATATTTCATCTCAGTATTTCTAGTTTCATTCTGCAAATTCAACATCTGTCGTTCATAATTGGCGTTGATCCTTTCATTATTTATTTTTAATTCAAACTCCCTTTTCTTGTTTGACAATACAAACCAAAAAATAAATATATTAACTAGAACAACCATGATGATAATTCCAATCACAACTATTGTAATTGTTTCAGTGGTGATATTTGCGTTACTAATTTTCACTTTTTAACTTTACTTTGGAAAAACTTAAGGTAAAAATAAAATATAACATTATATTTAAAATTATCAAAGTAATTCTAGATATTAAATTTATATCATTTGATTTTATAACAAAATGAAAAGACCAAACAAAAAATGTAACTGAAAAATAGAATAAATACCCAATATTAACCCATAAAAACTTATTTTCCTTCAAAGAATTATAATACTCTTTACTCACAATCAAATAACTTGAATAAACAACAAGAATGTAAAGAATAATATTTTCAATTAGTATCAACTTGTTGGGGAAAACATTTAAATTTAACTCACACAAATCATTTATGTAGTAAGCCAAATAAACCAAAACTAAAGAAATAGAAATTTTTTTAGTTATAGCATCTTTATGATATGAGCAATAAGCCAAATTGATTAAAACAACTCTAATGGGCATGAACACTATGTATACTAAAATATTATTATGTTGCGAAATTGCAAAATAGAATGCGAGCAATTCAACAATTAAAGTAAGAAATACAAGAAATCCCAAAAACTTAAATTCACTATTGAACCTATTTATATTTTTCAGTGCCAAAAAGCTAGAAAAAAACAATATGACGTAATATAAATAAAGTAAATATCGCATTGCTTATACTACAATGTCGTGGGGCACATGTCTGGGCAAGGAGTGCAATTATCGTAAACAACATTAGTTTGTTGCACATTATTGCTATCTATAGCAGTCACAATAATCGTAAAATATTGTTGACTTACAGGTTTGTTCACATCCTCCAAATTAACACCAAACGATATGTAGATATCCTGGGCTGGATTTTGAATTACTACACCATTTTCATTTTTACCATCAATCAATTTACGCAAGTGTTCTGCGTTTACTCTAAACCCATTTAAAACTTCAATTCCTGTATTTGTTTCAATTTTGAGGGAATCAGGGTTTTGGCAATATTTTAATTTCATTAATTGTGCATCTGACCAATTAATTTCAGTTGAACTCAATTTCGGCTTTGTAATTGCCAGTTTGAAGTGAGGTTTTTTCGTGTTCATAAGTATTAATTTTTGTCAAACTTATAAAGAAAAAAGTTAAAAATTCAAAAATATCACCCTAAATAAATAGGGAATTCCCTAATTTCAAAATTAACTAAATTCACAACCACACCTAGCCCCCATTATCTATTGAAAATACGCGTTCAATATAATTACTAATACAATCGGATTTCCCTAATAACAATTACTAGATTGGATTTTAAATTTAAACGAATTAGTATTGAACTCAAAATAAATCAATTGTAAGAATAAATTGAAAAACAACTACAATAGCTATGAAATACATATTTGAAAGAATGAAAAATACAAAATCAAAAAAAAAATGCAGTGTTCGCAAATTTAATGCGGCACAACACTTATTTAGGGCAGGGGTAAAATGTTTGATCCTTATTGTTTTGACCCTAATGTCCAAATCGGTTTCAGCTCAAAGCCCTGGCCCATTTGAACTAGTATTAGCACCTCCAACAGGGTTCAGCACTGCAAACTCATTAACACCTTCAGCTTTGGGCGTTGGAAGAGTAAAAGCCCCAGATGGATGGGGTGAATTCAGATATTGCGATATTAGCGGAACATTAGGCAGTAAAGGTCTGATAATTACAAAAGAATATTGCCAGCCTAATGTTGTGGGTATCGGAGCTTGGAATAATGACTGGATTTTCGATCCTGATCACACTTTATTGAATGGTGGCAACGAGCCAAAATTAAGCTGGGGGCCAGTACCCTTTGCTCTGGGAACAATTCCATTTTCATATTACAGTCCGTTAAATACATCCGGAACAAATGTTGCATCTCCAACTTTAAACCTACGTAGTTTTCAGCAACCTATTTTACAAGCAAGAACAGTTGAATACCCTTATGGATCCAATCAAGGAAGTTTAAAATCCCGATTTATAGTGATGCCTGATGGAAACAGTGGTTTCAATACTGAAGACCCAAGGGCGGCATTAGATGTACAGGATGCTAACATCGCAAATATTCCCGTAGCCATTTTTGGAAATGTATTGCCCTATTCTTCAACTAACTTGCCACAAAGAACCAACACCGGTGGTGCTCCATTAAAACAAACATTCACTAGACATATTGCTATAATTCCAAGGCTCGGATATATGGGTTATAATGCTATAAGCCATGCAGAAGACATCGGTTTAATTTTTTCTAACGGACTCGGATTTAATGGCGCTGACAGCAATGGTGCAATCGTTATTGCACCGCACACCAATTCACTCAATGCAGGAGGGTTAAGAATAGAGCATAATGGCAACACCGAATTACGAGGTAACTTTCGCTGCACAAAACTGACCGTAAACACCAAATGGTGGCCTGATGCTGTATTTTCAGCCGGTTATAGGTTGATGTCACTTTCCCAAGTAGATAGTTTTATACAAACTAATCAACACCTACCAGGCTTACCTTGCGAACACGATGTGGTGAAAAACGGTCAAGATGTAGGCGAATTGCAAGTACTACAGCAACAAAAAATAGAAGAACTGACCCTGTATGCTATAGAACAGCAAAAGCAACTGAAGTCACAACAACAGCTAATTTCAGAACAGAAAAAACAGTTAACAGCCCAAGAAATCCGACTCCAGAAAATAGAAGCTTTACTCAATCAAAAATAACACTATCATGAAAAACCAAATACAAATTGGCCTACTCAGTCTTGTGTTGCTTAGTTTGCTGCTGACAATAGGCAGCTGCCGCAAAACCTGCTGTTACGATCCCAAAAACCCCGAGTGTGAGAATTATGACCCATGCTTTGGCAAAAATATAGAAAATGAAATTTTAATAAGCCGCGCAGGTTACGGTGGAATAACGAACTGGTTTCAACCCGACGTGAAATTCTCTAGGGATAATATTTACTTCAGACCTGCCAAAAAAATTGACGGTGCAAAATATACT
>JACCDK010120634.1_pt1 | contig 13561 bp, 15 predicted proteins | sample 7445871 | NCBI WGS metagenome assembly JACCDK01 (sample SAMN15323436, study PRJNA562643) | freshwater metagenome | isolation source: river surface water | place: USA:Blue River Watershed | collected 2017-08-15 | reverse complement strand
CTCTGTAAGTCGTGTGGGTGGTAATGCGCAAATTAAGTCCATGAAAAAAGTATCTGGTACTTTAAAATTAGACCAAGCCTTATACCGTGAATTAGAGGCCTTCTCTAAGTTTGGTGGTGACTTGGATCCAGCGACTAAAAACGTAATTGATAAAGGTGCTAGAAACGTAGAAATCTTAAAGCAAGCTCAATACACTCCATTTACTGTGGAAAAACAAGTAGCAATTATTTACTTGGGTACACAAGGTTTATTGAAAGAAGTAGCAGTTAAAAACGTAAAAGCGTTTGAAGATCATTTCTTGTTAGAAATGACCAACAAATTGCCAAATGTATTGGCTGAGTTCAAAAAAGGCAATTTACCTGAAGACGGATTAAAACAAATGGTAGATTTAGCAAATAGCTTGATACCTCAATACAAATAGTACAACAGTTTATATTTAAAAACCCTGAACTTAGTTCAGGGTTTTTTGTTATTAAGGTATGTCGGTGATTCATGTAAATAATGTAAGTAAACATTTTGGCGCCCTTAAAGCGGTGGACGGCCTTAGTTTTGAGGTACAGGAGGGCCAGGTATTTGGATTTTTAGGACAAAATGGATCAGGTAAGAGCACTACTATTCGAATGTTATTATCGCTGATACATCCTACAAGTGGCAATATTGAAATTTTCGGACATTCTATTCAAGACAACCGCAATAAAGTATTAGAAGAAATTGGGGCCATCATTGAAAGACCCGATTTGTATCCTTACTTATCCGCAAAAGAACATTTGCAATTATTTGCAAAATTGAGAAGCAAAAAAATTAAACCCAATGCAATCGAGGACACTTTAAAGAAAGTAGGTTTATTAGATCGTTCAAAGGATAAAGTGCAAACTTTTTCATTAGGTATGAAGCAAAGGTTGGGTATTGGCATTGCTTTATTGCACAATCCTTCTTTAATTATATTAGACGAACCCACCAATGGATTGGATCCGCAGGGTATTTCAGATATCAGAAATTTAATTCAGTATTTAGCAAAGGAGGAGGGCAAGACCATATTGGTATCCTCTCATATTCTTTCTGAAATAGAACAAATGGCATCGCATATTTTAATTTTGCATAAGGGTAAAAAATTAGCCGACGGTCCAATTCAAACAATGCTGGATCCCAATAAAATGATTGTACATCTTGCTACTACTAATGATGAACAAGCACTTCAGGTGATTTTAGCAGGCAGTTATAGTAATTATTTATTAAAAAGAACCGAGGGAATTTATTTGTCTCTTCCTCATTTTGAAATCCCTTTATTAAATCAGTTTTTAGTAAATGCAGGCGTAGGTTTGATTAGTGTAGAAAGCAGAAATTCATTGGAAGATTATTTTTTACAACTCACTTCAAACTCAAATTAATGAAGGCAATTATATCTTTTGAGCTGTATAAAATTTTTAGACGTCCCAGAACCTATATTGCTTTTGGTGCTATTGCCGCATTGATTGTAGTGATTCAATTTGGATTAAAAGTAGATGGACAATCCTATGCTGCTTTTTTAATGAAGGATATTAATGATACTTTAACGGTGGATGGTAAAGTATTAAATGGATATCTGATTTGTTATATTTTATTGCAATTATTATTAGTCCATGTTCCTTTATTGGTTGCTTTAATTGCTGCAGATATGATTTCAGGGGAAGCCAATTTAGGTACTTTGCGATTACTATTCTCTACACCATTTACCAGAACGCAGTGGGTATTGGGTAAATTTATTGCAGCTAGTATTTATACCATTGTGTTACTTATATGGCTTGCTTTTTTGGCTTTGTTTGTGAGTATGTGGGTGTTTGGCACTGACGACTTGTTTTTGATGAAGTCCAATTATGTGGTATTAATTCAGGAAAAAGATGTTTTGTGGCGTTATGTGGGGGCTTTTGTATTTGCTAGCTTTTCGCTATTAACGGTGACTGCCCTTGGTTTTTTAATGTCAAGCATGGCCAATAATTCAATTGGTCCCATTGTGGGTACCATGAGTGCCATTGTGTTTTTCACCATTTTAAGTACCCTGAATATTCCTTTATTTTCCATCATCAAACCCTACTTGTTTACCACCCATATGAATAATTGGAAAGAGTTTTTTGACATTCAAGTAAATGAGGATAATGAGGCTATTGCAGGTTCTATTTTAAATATTGCCAAAATAAAAAATTCTTTATTGGTGCTTAGCGCGCATATAATTTTATTTGTCACTGTTGCTGTTTATATCACTAAGAAAAAAGATATCCTAAGCTAATAATAAACCTTGGTTATGAAAAAAATGGTTGTTTCTTTGTTGTTATTGTGTTGTACCCTTGCAGGCTTTGCGCAGGTAGATCCTTTAATTGAAAAAGTAAGTAAAAAATTAGCATTGGTGAATGATTATGTTGCGGAAGGTGTGATGAAAACAGATGTTTCCTTCATTAAGGCTTCGCTTGGTAAAGTGAAAGTGTATTTTAAAAAGCCAAATTTATTAAAAGTTAAAAAGGAGGGCGGCATTTCATTGCTTCCTAAAGGAGGGGTTTCACTTACCATCAATACCTTGTTAAATACCAAAAAGTATTCTACGATTCCAGGTGGAACGCAGGTGGTAAATGGAAAAACGTTAACCGTAGTAAAACTCATTCCCAACGATGATAATTTGGACTGGGTAATTTCTACTTTATGGATTGATCCCGTGGAAGCCTTGGTGTATAAAACTGCTACGACCACTAAGGAAAACGGTAGTTATGAAATTACTATGCAATATGGTTCTTATGCCCAGTATGGTTTAGCGAGCAAAATTATTTTTAGCTTTAATACAAAGGATTATAAATTACCCAATGGAATAACATTAGAGTTTGGTGATGAGGATCCTGCTGCCAAGAAAAAGCTCCTTAAAAACAAAAAGGGGACTGTTGAAATCACTTACAATAATTACATTATAAATAAAGGTATTCCAAATACTATTTTTTAAATTGCATGCTATGCGTTTATGGATAGTTATATTATTTGTTTCCCAGTTTTCCTTTAATGGGATCGCTCAAGTTAATACGAGTGCTCCTTTCATGGAAGCTGTGGCAGAATTTAATAAATCTACTGCCCAAAATGAACCTAGCGGTTTGTTGTCAAAGTTTGAGAAAATTGCACAGTCCAATGCGAATGAATGGCTACCTGCCTATTATCTATCTATTTTGTATGCCCGATTAAGTTTAAAGCAAAAACAAAATGCAGATGTTAATGCAGATAAAGCAATTTATTGGGCCAACAAATCCATAGCGATACAAGCCAATGATGAAAATTATTGTGCCCTTTCTATGGCCAAAACAGCAAAGATGGCGGTGAACCCTTATCTACGTTGGATTAGCTACGAAAAAAGTATTTATGAACCGCTAGCTAAGGCAAAAAAGATAAACGCAAACAATCCAAGGATTTATGTATTGGAAGCGAGTTTAAAATTGAATCTTCCTGTGCTTTTTGGCGGTGGTTGTGAAAAGAGTAAACCCATCCTTATTAAAGCTAGACAATTATTAAGTAAGCAATTGCCACAGTCACTTTTACCTATCTGGGGTAAGCAAAGTTTAGATGAATTAAGGCAGTCCTGTCCTTTTTAAATTGAGGGGTATCCATTAGTAATTAGATTCTTCTAAAGTTTCATCTTTAGCATTGGCAAACATACGTGCACTAATTTTTTTCAACGGGTTCAAACGCATATCTCTGTATCCTTGACGTGCATGAATAATGCGCACACATTCAAAAATACTTGCTGTAAAGGAAGCAGCATCGGCTTTGTTTTTGCCTGCAATATCAAACGCAGTGCCGTGGTCAGGACTGGTTCTAACAATGGGTAATCCAGCTGTAAAATTAACGCCCTCTCCAAAAGCCAATGATTTAAAGGGGATCAGGCCTTGATCATGGTACATGGCCAAGACGCCATCAAATTTTTCGTGTGCGCCTCTTGCAAAAAATGCATCAGCCGAATAGGGGCCATAAGCCAACATTTGACCTTTGCTTTCTTTTACAGCGGGACGAATTATTTCAATTTCTTCTTTTCCAATTAATCCCTCATCTCCTGCATGTGGATTCAAAGCCAAAACCGCAATGCGTGGTTTATCAATACCAAAGTCCCTTTGCAAACTACTATTTAATATTTGCAGTTTTTGCTTAATCTTATCCTTGGTAATGTGTTTTGCAATGTCCTGCACAGTGACATGTTCTGTAACCAATGCCATCCTTAAATTTTCTGCTACCAATAACATTAGGTTTTCAGTATTGCCAAATGCATGTTGCAAATAAGGGGTGTGGCCACTAAAATTAAATTCAGGGGATTGAATATTTTTTTTATGAATAGGGGCTGTTACTAAACCATCAATCTTTTTTTCCTTTAAAGCAGCTACTGCTTGTTGTAATGAAATGAAAGCATATTTTCCGCCATCATCGGTTAATTCACCTGGGGTGATATTTACGTCTTCCTCCCAGCAGTTGATTAAATTTACTTGCTTAGGATTAATTTTTGATAAATCGGGAATGGAGGAATAGTTGATGGCAAATTCAGGGCTCAACTTTTTATAAAAATGGAGACTTTTGTTGCTGGCAAAAATAACAGGAACCATAAAGTCCAATAAGCGACTGTCTGACAAGGATTTAATGATTAATTCAATGCCTACGCCGTTTAAATCGCCACAGCTAAAGCCGATAATTGGTTTTTTGATGTCCTGACTCATATCCATTTTATTAGACTGTAAAAGTACGCACAAAAACCTAACTTTGCTTCATGCAATACACGCTAAAAAAGTCCCTAGGACAGCACTTTTTGACTGACAAGACCGTTTGTGAAAGAATACAGGGGGTGTTGCTGGAATCACCCATTGAAAGATTGGCGGAAGTGGGTCCTGGAGCCGGGGCTTTAACCGAGTATATTTATAAAATACCCACCGACCAATTCAAAGCCATTGAGTTGGATACAGAAAAAGTCAATTATTTATTGCACACATTTCCTGACTTGGCGGGCAAGTTGATTAACGAGGATTTTTTAACGACTGGCATACCTTTTCATCATTCATTTACCCTAGTGGGTAATTTCCCTTATAATATTTCGACACAAATTGTATTTAAAGTGTTAGAGTGGAAGGAACAAGTGCCCATGATGGTGGGGATGTTTCAAAAAGAAGTGGCAGAACGTATTGCGGCAAAGCCACATTCAAAAGCCTATGGTATTTTAAGTGTATTGGCACAAGCATTTTACGATGTTACCTATTTATTTGATGTTCCGCCCACTGCATTTAATCCGCCCCCTAAAGTAGATAGCGGTGTTATACTATTTAAGCGAAAAGATAACTTTCCACTTATGGCTTCTGAAAAAAGTTTTTATCATATTGTGAAAATGGCATTTGGACAAAGAAGAAAAATGTTGCGCAATCCATTAAAGCCTTATTTCACTCCAGCTCAATTGGAAGATCCTATTTTTACAAAGCGCGCTGAAAATTTAACCTTTGAGGATTATGCAGCACTCACTTTTAAAATGCATAACGAAAACTAAAATGGCAGCCACCGTAATTATTACAGCACCTGTGCACCCCTTTTTAATGACCACTTTGCAAGAAAAGGGATATGAAATTATACATGAACCTGCCATTAGTTATGATCAGTTAACAAAATTGATGCCAGTTGCCACCGGTTTAATTGTCACTACCCGTTTAAAAATTGATAAAGCCATTTTAGCGAAAGCTGGATCCTTGCAATGGATTGGGAGACTAGGAAGTGGCATGGAATTAATTGATGTAGAATATGCCCAATCCCTAGGAATAAAATGTGTTAGTAGCCCTGAAGGAAATTGTACAACAGTGGGGGAACATACACTTGGCCTAGTGTTGAGTTTAATGAATCGACTTCATAGTAGCTATGACCAAATTAAACATGGCCAATGGATACGTGACGCCAATAGGGCCGATGAATTGAATGGAAAGACTGTTGGTATTATTGGGTTCGGAAATACGGGCAGCGCTTTTGCCAAAGTTTTGCAAGGATTTAATGTCAAGATATTGGCACATGATATTCATAAAAAAGATTTTGAGACTTCTATCATCAGGTCCGCCAGTTTAAAGGAAATACAAGAACAGGCCGATGTGATTAGCCTTCATTTACCCTTGACGGAACTTACTTTTCACTATGCCAACGACGCTTTTTTTAGTGCTTGTAAAAAACGGCCTTATTTTATTAGTACCTGTCGTGGGGCGGTGACCGATACGGCAGCGGTATTCAAAGCCCTTCAAAATCAATTGGTTAGGGGCATTGGCCTCGATGTGCTTGAAAATGAACAATTAGCGAGCTATACCCCCTCTGAAAAACAGCAATTGGAAGCAATGATGTCCTTTCCTAATTGCATTCTAACCCCCCATATTGCTGGTTATAGTCAGGAAGCTTACTATAAAATGGCAAAAGTGGTTATGGAAAAATTGGGTATTATTTAACCCATTCTAGCCTCAATTTTACGTTAATTCAACTGAATATAATATCTTTGTACACTGCAACGCTACATACTATGTGGCGTTGTATTTTTTTTATCTAAAACGAAGGATATGAGTGAAACCAATGTATATGTAACCCAGGAGACTTTTGATAAAATGCGTGAGGAGTTACAAAAATTAAAATCGGTGGATCGTCCCGCTGCATCAAGAGCTATTGCGGAAGCGAGAGAAAAAGGAGATTTGAAAGAAAATGCGGAATATGATGCTGCTAAAGAAGCGCAAGGAATGTTGGAGTCAAAAATCAAGCAATTGGAAGCGACCATTTCCAATGCTAAGATTGTAGATACCAAAACAATTGACACCAGCAAAGTGACTATTTTAACCAAAGTGACTATTACCAATGAGGCTACTAAAAAAACGGTTACCTATCAATTAGTAGGTGAGAAAGAAGCGGATTTAAAGGCAGGTAAAATTTCGGCCTCTTCTCCCATTGGAAAAGGGTTGATTGGTAAAAAAGTGGGTGAGATTGCTGAAGTCCAAACACCTAACGGGATAATGAAATTTAAAGTAGATAATATAACTATCTAAACAACCCTGTTCAATAGCTATATGAGATTAGCTATATTAAAAAGCTTTCACTCTTTAGTGAAAGCTTTTTAGTTCGCGGTAGATTGGTTAATTTTATTTTATAAATAGTGCGTATGACCATTTTTACAAAAATCATTAACGGTGAAATTCCTTCTTACAGAATAGCGGAGTCTGAAAAGTTTTATGCCTTCTTGGATATTTTCCCATTACAAAAAGGGCATGTGTTGGTGGTGCCTAAATGTGAAGTTGATAAAATATTTGATGTGCCCGACCATTTCTTAAATGAGTTAATGCAATTTGCAAAACCAATTGCAAAAGCAATTGAGCAAAGCTTTCCTTGTAATAGGGTGAGTATGCTGACAGTTGGATTGGAAGTGCCACATGCACATGTGCATCTTATTCCCATAAATACCGCAGAGGATATCAATTTTGCCAATCCCAAACTTCAATTGACTACTGAGGAGTTCCAGCAAATACAGGAATTAATCGTAAGTAAATTAGCAAAGTAATAGCGAGTTCAAACTAATTTTTTATGATGAACTTCGTACATAGCGTAACCATTAGGTTAGTACACTAATTGTAGTACACTAAAAATGGTAGGTTTAGTAAAATATACTTGAAGGATTACAGCGTGATGTGCGCGAGAAGAATAAAAAATTAGTTTGAACTAATTACTACTATTTAACACGCGCGCGCCCTGGATTTTTGGCAAGAAAGGCCTCCCATCCATTGGACTTTTTCGCCAATTTCGCACCCTTGCCAGTTTTGGCCATGGTAGGTAAGGTGGGACCACTCATTTGATACCAATGACAAAGTGCCACCCCTAAAGCATCGGTTGCATCAAAGTGTTTTGGTTGTTTTTTGATGGACAATATTTGTTCAAGCATTTTCCAAACCATATCCTTGTCCGCATTTCCGTTGCCAGTAATGGATTGTTTTACTTTTTTGGGAGCATATTCAGTCACAGGCAATTGATAATGCATGGCTGCGGCAATTGCGACACCCTGTGCTCGACCCAATTTTAACATACTTTGTACATTCTTTCCAAAAAAAGGGGCTTCAATGGCAAAGTCGGTGGGTTGATACTGTTTAATGAGTTCTATAATTTTAGCGTGAATTAACTGGAGCCGCGCATAAATATCTTTCTCCTTACTAAGCTTTAATACATCCATTTCAATTAAGCTTGGCTTAGTGCCCCCTTTTAATATGGCATAACCTAAAATTAAGGTACCGGGATCAATGCCTAAAATGATGGGTTGCTTACTCATTGGAATAAAGTTACAGATATCATTTCAAATTCCGAACTTTGTCACTATGTTAAAAGGCACCCAATCCAATATCCTTTCTTATGTTCAAAAAAGTATTGGGCTTTTATTATTTGTTATTTGTAGCATAGCCATATACTATCAAGTAATTGCAAATGAAAATTGGGACAACTTAAAAAATTTATTTTATTCCCATTTTATTTCAATCCATTTTTTCGAATGGCTCATTTTACTTGCTTTCCTATTGCTCAATTTAGTAGTGGAAGCGGTAAAGTGGAAAATGGTTGTTGAGGCTACCAACCCCATTCCATTGAGCACTTCGCTAAAAAGTGTATTGGTTGGGCAGGCATTTGCTTTTTTTACCCCCAACAGAATCGGTGAATACGCTGGTAGAACTATGTTTCTTTCAACAGGCAATCAATTAATGGGGCTAGCACAAATGGCTTGGACTTCCTATGCGCAATTACTAATCACCCTTGTAATAGGCGTAATGGCCCTATTTATAAATATTACTTTATATCCAGGACTCAATATGAACTGGTTATTTTGGATCAAATGGGTGAGCCCATTGATAGGATTCATTGCGGTACTGCTATTTTTTTACAAACGCAAATGGTCCTCCAAATTGTCTTTTTTAAATGTGCTTCAAATAGATAACCAACTTAAAATTAAGCTCTTAGTTTGGTCATTGGTGAAGTATGCCATATTTATGATGCAATATTGGTATGTAGCCCATTTATTGAAAATGGAAATTGCATGGACAATCTTAATTCTTTCCTTAGCCATTCTTTTTCTTTGTTTAAGTATCCTGCCCACATTAAGTATAACTGAGCTGGTGGTAAGAGGACAACTTTTGATCCTAATTTTAACACCATTTTATTCCAATAAAGTAAATATTGTTTCTTTATCTTCTATAATTTGGGGTATTAATTTTTTAATTCCATCCATTATAGGGACCAGCTTATTACTTGGTTACCGAATAAAACGATAAATTTACCAACAAATTGAAAGTAGTATGAGTGCATTTTTGATTTATTTACTTTTGCCTTTAATTAGCTTTTTTAGCCCAAGAGAAACGAGTCTTTGTAATCAATCTAATACCTCCTTTAATGCAGGTGAAAGAATTCGTTATACTATTTATTATAATGTTGTAGGACTTTATGTTAATGCAGGAAATGCTGAATTTATTACCCAAGTAGGTAATTTTAATGGGGCAAGTACCTATACTTTTACCGCAAATGGTTCCTCTAATAGTAAGTATGATTGGATTTTTAAAGTGAGAGATAAATACGAAAGTGTGGTGGATGCTAAAACCTTATTGCCTTATCAATTTACAAGACAAATTAATGAGGGTAGTTTTCATAAAACAGAGTCTATTCAGTTTAATCAAAAAAATAGAACAGCGACCACTTCTACTACACCTGGTGTATTTAAAACTGCCGATTGTACCTATGATGTAATTAGTGCCATTTATGCATCTCGAAATATTAATTTTTCGAACATTCAAATGAATGATAAAGTGTACCTCAACTTTTTTTTGGATAAAGATCTTTATCCTTCCTATTTTAAGTTTCTAGGCAGAGATGTAATTACGACTAAATATGGCAAATTCAAGGTAATCAAAATTGCCCCTTTATTAGTGAAGGGTACCGTATTCAGTGGGGGAGAAAAAATGGTTGTTTGGGTAACCGACGACGAAAATCATATTCCTGTCAGAATTGAAACACCCATTATTGTTGGTAGTATTAAAGTTGATATGGTTGGATTTGAAAATTTAAGGTATCCCCTTAATGCCTTGGTTTCAAAATAAAAGAATGATTCTTAAAATAGGTTCAGTCATTTAGTCGCTACTTCAAAAAGGAAAGACGACTAATATCCATTTTTACTTTTGAAATTTATTATTGTAAAGTGACTTTTGCGAATAGTCATTCATCCTGTATCATCCTTACTGTATCCATTGAGATAAGCTAAAACTTTCGAGACATCGAATACCTTTAGGTGTTTCTTGTAAACTGCAACATTCGTTTATTGGATCATGTTCAAAAAATAGTGTAAAATTATTTTTGATTGCCTCTTGTAAAAAAACTTCTTTTTCATTTAAGGTAACCAGTGGCTGCATATCATAGCCCATTACATAGGGCAAGGGCAAATGCCCAACACTTGGGAATAAATCAGCCATATATACCAAAGTTTTCCCTTTGTAATTTATTTTAGGCAATAACATGCCCTCTGTATGTCCATTTACTACAATGCAACTGATATTTTCACTAAAATGTATTTCTTGTAATTGGGTACTGCTAGGGTAATTGGGTATTGTTATGGTTTTTAATTGTCCAGACTCCTGCAAGGGAAGGATATTTTCTTTTAGAAAAGATGCTTTCTCTCTTTTGTTAGGATGCAAAGCTAAATTCCATTGGGGCTCACTTACCCAATAAGTAGCATTGGGAAATACAGTGGATAATTTTCCGTCTTTATTTTCAATAGCCCCACCCACATGGTCAAAATGTAAATGAGTTAACAATACATCGGTTATTTCGGAAAAATGAACATGGCAGTTTTGCAAGGCATCTTTAATTGAAACGGTATTGCTGGGTTGGTAATGACTAAAAAATTTATCATCCTGTTTATCCCCCAAGCCGGTATCCACTAGTATTTTACGATCTCCATCAATGATGAGTAAACATCTTAGTGCCCAGGTACATAAATTATTTTCATCTGCTGGGTTTAATTTTTGCCATATCGACTTTGGCACAACACCAAACATCGCACCCCCATCTAATTTAAAATTCCCCGTTTCAATACTAAACAATTGCATGTTTATTTAATTTTGCTGTTCGATATAATAAAATTAAGCCCACGACAAAGAAAATACCTAAGGCCAATACCGAATTACGTTGTGAGCCAGTGATTTGGTTGATTAATCCAAAACTGAACATACCAATTACAATGGCTACTTTTTCGGTGACGTCATAAAAACTAAAATAACTCGTAGTATCCTTGGTGTCGGGCATTAATTTGGAATAAGTACTTCGGCTTACCGATTGGATGCCCCCCATCACAAAGCCAACTATCACAGCCAATGCATAAAATGGCACATTTTCTCCTGCAGGCAAATAGTAGCCCACTATACAGCCCCCAATCCAAATAACTACGGCCACCATTAAGGTATTAAAATTACCACGCTTACTAGCTAGTTTAGCCATCAAATTGGCACCTGGGATGGCCACAATTTGGATAATAAGTATCGCAATGATTAAATTTTTAGTTTGAATTTTCAATTCACTTTTTCCGTACAAAGTGGCCGCTAACATGACCGTTTGTACCCCCATATTGTAAAAGAAAAAGGAGACTAAATATCTTTTTAAGGTTGGTTGGTTGCTAAGTTCTAACCATACCTTGTGTAATTCCTTATAACCCTGTGTAATTAATTTGTTACTATGCGCCCCAATCGCGCCTTTGCCATCGGGCAACCTTCCTATTGCAAACCATCCAAAGCAAATCCACCAAACACCTACCAGTAAAAAGGATATTTGTGATGCTTTAGCCAAAGTAATTCCAAACAGTTCAGGATTCATGACAAATACAAAACAAATTAATTGTAACAAAACTGAACCAATATAGCCCATCATAAATCCTTTCGCGCTAATACGATCACGGTCCTCGGGCGCAGCAATTTCAGGTAAGTAGGAATTGTAAAAAACCAAACTACTCCAAAATCCAATACAAGCAATAATTACCGAAACCAATCCCCCAATGATGTGATTGGCATCGAAAAAATATAATGAGGCACAGGAAAGAGCGCCCATGGTACAAAAGAACCTAAGAAATTGTTTTTTATTTCCTCTGTAATCTGCAATTGATGATAAAATAGGAGAGAGAAAGGCCACCACTACAAAGGCAATGCCTAATATGTAATTGTATAATGCAGTGTTGGTGAATTCAAAATTCCCTATTTTGATTTTATCTACAAGCGTATTGTCATTTCCATCTCCTGTAATGGCTTCATAATAAGCTGGAAATATGGTGGAAGTAATCACTAAATTGTAAACACTATTGGCCCAGTCATACATGGCCCAACCATTAATTACTTTTTTAGGTGCTGTCTGCATTGTAGTTTATTTGTATTCTTAAATATACAAATAAAAGAGGTTTAGACTATATTATCTTAAGGAACATTTATAAGGTTAGTATATAAACAAACCATAATTGCTAGGCCTACAATGATACGGTACCAACCAAAAAGTGCAAACCCCTTTCTTTGAATAAATCCAATAAAGAATTTTACACTTAATAGCGCAACGATGAAAGCTACGGCTCCGCCTATAAGTAAAGTTAATAGGTTATTTGAAGTGAAAACTTCGGGGCTGTCTTTGTATACATCTAATGTGCTTTTTGCAGAAGCTGCTAACATGGTAGGTACTGCTAAAAAGAAGGAAAATTCTGCTGCCGTTTTTTTACTTAGCTTTTGACTCATTCCGCCAATAATAGTGGCAGCGCTGCGGCTTAAGCCTGGAAACAAAATAGACAACACCTGAAAACAGCCTACTATAAAAGATTGTTTGTAAGTCATTTCTTGTGACTGCTTATCGTCCGCTTTAAATAACTTATCAATGAATAACAATATTACTCCACCTGCCACCATCACAGCGGCAATAATCCATAAATTACCCAACGCAGCGTCGATATGCTTTTTTAACAAGGCGCCAAAAATAAGCGCTGGTATCACGGCTACGATTAACTTTAAATAGAAGCTGATTTGTTTAAAATCAAAGAACTTTTTATAATAAACAAATACCACCGATGCAATGGCAGCCAATTGAATCACGATTTCAAATAAATCAACAAAGGGGCTAGGGCTTATATTTAATATAGGATTCGCAAACTTCATATGAGCAGTACTAGATATAGGCAAAAACTCAGTGATGCCTTCGATAATTGCTATAAGAATGGTTTGAAATAAAGTCATGAGTAATGGGTATTATTAAAAAAGCGATGAAATTTCATCGCTTTTAATTCGTTAATCTATTGAATTATGCTTTTTTAAAAATGGCATAAATTTCTACAATAAAGCCTGCGATAATTACAATGGGTGCAAGCGTAATGCGTCTGAAACTATACACTTCATTTGCATTAAACACATTGGGATCGGCACTTTTACCACCAGACATTAAAATCATACCTAGTATTATTAAAGCAGCACCAATGGCCATCCATATATAATTAGATTTTCCAAAAAAGGCTAATGATTTATTGTTT
>JACCDK011266211.1_pt1 | contig 13565 bp, 14 predicted proteins | sample 7445871 | NCBI WGS metagenome assembly JACCDK01 (sample SAMN15323436, study PRJNA562643) | freshwater metagenome | isolation source: river surface water | place: USA:Blue River Watershed | collected 2017-08-15 | reverse complement strand
ATACAACCCGCGTAGGTAGCGGCCCTTTTCCAACAGAAGATTTTAATGACGCAGGCCAAACCATGGCGAAAGTTGGTAACGAATTTGGCTCGGTTACAGGTCGTGCTCGTCGTTGCGGCTGGTTAGATTTAGTAGCCTTAAAATATGCCGTTCAAGTCAACGGAGTTACCCAATTATACATGATGAAAGGAGATGTGCTTTCTGGATTCGACACCCTACAAGTATGTACTGGATACCGCTACAAAGGGCAAGAAATTCAACATTTGCCTTACAACATCGAACCTGAAAATGTAACACCAATATTGACCGAAATGAAAGGTTGGAAAGCCGATTTAACAGGCATGACTACTTACGAAGAATTACCGCAGGAATTGAAAACCTACATCGAATTTATTGAGGCAGCTGTTGAAGTTCCAATCAAAGTAATTTCGGTAGGACCGGATAGAAAACAAACAATTACAAAATAATTTTTTTTTTATTTTTTTTTAAACTCGCTACTTCCTTTATTGGTGTAGCGAGTTTTTTCTTGGAATTCATTTACATAATGCTTGTAAAATAAACTGATAAAAATATCTTAATACGGCACCGCATTTCTAGTTTTTACTTAAATTTGACTCCAAATCATTACATCTTGAAAAATAGCTATTTATATATCGCATGTTTAGTGTTCGTGGTTTCATTTTCTTTTGCACAAGAGCAAAAAAAAATAATCATTGAAAATTCCGACTTCATTGACATGAATCAAACTGAAATCCCGGGTGCCATTGTATTTACGGGCAATGTTCGGGTATTGCACAATGGGGTTAAAATCAACTGCAATAAAGCGTATCATTTCAAAGATGAAGAATATATCAAAGCGTTTGGAAATGTTCAAATCAATCAAGGCGATACTATTTTCTTGAACAGCAAATATGCCGAATACGATGGTAAAATTGAATTTGCATTTGCAACTGGAGATGTATCCATGCGTTCACCCGAATCAACTTTGGTTACAGACACCGTTTATTTTGACAAAAGAAACCAACAAGCATTTTACAATTCATTTGGCACCATTCACAACAAAGAAAATGTATTAAAAAGTAAATCGGGGCGCTATTATGTAGACCAAAAAAAATACAAATTCACCACAGCCGTCACGGTTAAAAACCCAAAATCTACCATCAAAACCAATCATTTGGATTTTTATGAAAATTCAGGGCATGCTTATGTTTTTGGACCAACGACCATAACGAGCAAAGAGAATGTAATTTATACCGAAAACGGATTCTACGACACGACAAACGATATTGGAAAACTAACAAAAAATTCTAAAATTACGTACGACAATAAAGTTATTGTGGGCGACGATCTGTATTATGATCGGAAGAAAAATTACTCCAGGGGTATCAACAATGTAAAAATTACGGATACCATTAATAAAGTAATTGCTACTGGACATTTTGCCGAATTGTATCGCAACATTGAAACCAAAAAAGACTCCATGGTATTGACCAAAAAGGCCTTGGTAAAATCTTTGGTTGAAAAAGATACCATGTACATGCATGGAAAAAAAATCATCGTATCGGGTCCCGAAGAAAATCGTATCATTAGAGCGTTTAACAATGTGCGTTTTTACAAAAGTGACATGAGTGGTAAATGCGATTCGTTACATTCTAGCACAAAAAATAATTTGACCCAACTATTAGGCACACCCATACTTTGGAACAATGAAAATCAAATGACTGGAGATATAATGCACTTAATTGGCAACAGCAAAACCGAAAAGCTAGATTCCTTAAAGGTGCTTAACAATGCATTTATTATCCAAAGAGATTCCCTAAGTAAAAACGGATACAATCAAATTAAAGGACAAAATTTATTTGGCCGATTTGTTGACCAAAAACTAAAAGAAGTAGACATCATCAAAAATGCAGAGTCTATTTATTACATCTACAACGATAAAAATGAATTTGTAGGAATTCGGAAATCGGTTTGCAGTCGGATTAATGCCGAAATGACCGATAATAAAATTGAAACCATGACTGGCTACAATAACGCCGAAAGCAACATCTATCCCGAGGAAGAATTTCCAGAAAATGCTCGGAAACTAAGGGGATTTATTTGGCGTGGAGAAGAACGCATTACTTCTTTAGAAGCTATTTTTCCTGAGGAAGAACTAGCACTAGACCAAAAAGCACAACTCGAGTCGAAAAAGAAAGCGACAAAAGCCGATAAACCAATGGATATTTTAAAAGAAACATTGAATTATGATGAAAAAAATCCAAAGTCAAAAGAAAAAGACAAAACTACAAGCGCTGTAAAACCTCTAAAAGCGCCAAAAAAGTAGTTTATTTTTTAGAAACTAGACAACCACATTTGGTAATGCATTAACCACAGATTCTGTCAATAGCAATGATTCACGATTTTTTTAAATACCAAGCACAAACCTCACCCTATCCATTAGCATTAGAGGTCTCTCACGCTAAAGGTTCGTATATATACGACACCCAAGGAAATGCCTATTTAGACTTTGTAGCAGGTGTTTCAGCGTGTACCTTAGGTCACCAACCTCAGCGCGTGAATGATGCCATAAAAAAACAACTAGACACCTATTCACATGTTATGGTTTATGGGGAATATGCCCAACACCCGGCTACAGCATTGTGTAAATTGTTAGCCGAGAACCTTCCCTACCCACTCACCAAAACTTATTTGGTCAACTCAGGAACCGAGGCTATTGAAGGGGCTTTAAAATTAGCCCGTAGAGTTACAGGAAGGAGTCAGCTGATTTCCTGTCATAATGCTTATCATGGGAATACAATGGGAAGTATGAGTGTTATGGGATTTGAAGAACGCAAACAAATTTTTCGTCCGTTAATTCCTGATGTTGCTTTTATTACCTTTAACAACGAAGCCGATTTAGAAAAAATCACCACAAAAACTGCCGGAATTCTTTTGGAAACCATTCAAGGCGGAGCAGGTTTCATTGAACCACAAAACGATTTTTTGAAAAAAGTACGCCAACGCTGTGACGAAGTAGGTGCTTTACTGATATTAGACGAAATTCAACCCGGATTTGGTCGTACTGGAAAACTCTTTGGATTTCAAAATTATGATGTAATTCCCGATGTAGTAGTTATGGGAAAAGGAATGGGTGGTGGCATGCCTGTGGGTGCGTTTACTGCATCAGCATCCATGATGGATTTATTGAGTCACGACCCAAAATTAGGCCACATTACAACTTTTGGTGGACATCCAGTTATTGCTGCCGCTTGCTTGGCAACACTTCAAGAACTTACGGAAACCAAGCTAATGGAGGAAACATTAGAAAAAGAACAACTGTTTAGAAGTTTATTAGTACATCCCTTAATCAAGGAAATTCGTGGACGCGGATTGATGTTGGCAGCCATGACAGAAACGGCAGAAATTACCAATGAAATTGTACTGCGTTGCCACAAAAGAGGGCTTATTTTATTTTGGTTGTTGTTTGAAGGTTGTGCTGTTCGAATCACACCTCCCCTAACAATTAGCGAGGAAGAAATACGAAAAGGTTGCGCAATACTTCATGATGTACTGGATGAAATTGCTCGTGAAATGAAGTGAAAAATGATTGATTTTCTTCAATGAAATTGAATATAAGATTGATTTTACGTTCAAAAATTGTTAATTAAATTGTTTAAAACAATTGCTCATTTACGTCAAGCAAAGTACTAATTCGAAGTACCTTTAGTATGGATAAATCATAAAAAAAGCGCTATGAATTTGAGTCACGAAGAAGAAGAAAATAGCCAGTCCTTATCAAAGTTTGAATCCATGTTAAAAACCAATAAAGTTTTTTTCTTTGATTCAGAAGAATTTGAAGACATCATTCTTCATTACATGGATACAGGCCGCTTAAATTTGGCAAAAAAAGCGCTAAAACTAGGATTAGAACAACATCCTAAATCTACCGGCTTAAAATTAGTACACGTTGAAATGTTGGTCTATGAAGACAAACTCGATAATGCCGAGAAGTTACTCAATGAACTATATGCTATAGAACCTACAAACGAGGAAATTTACATTCAAAAAGCAAATATTTATTCCAAAAAAGACGATCATCTTAAAGCCATTGAATTCTTAAAAATTGCCCTTGAATATACCGATGATTATGCCGATGTGTATTCTATGATTGGCATGGAATACTTGTTCATGGACAATCTAGAACTAGCCAAAGAGAATTTCATTAAATGCTTGGAAGAAGATACAGAAGATTATTCTGCCCTTTATAACGTGGTGTATTGTTTTGATTTTTTAGACCAAAACGAAGAAGCCATAGTTTATTTGAATTCGTTTATCGATCACAATCCCTATAGTGAAGTAGCTTGGCATCAACTCGGAAGACAATATTATGCCCTAAAAAATTATGAAAAAGCGGTTTGGGCTTTTGAATACGCAACCGTAATCGATGATGGCTTCTTAGGTGCCTACATGGAAAAAGCGAAGTCGTATGAAAAATTAAAAAAATTCCAAGAAGCCATAGACTGTTATACCACAGCAATAGAATTAGACGATCCGTCTTCGTTTGTATTATTGCGTATGGCAAAATGCTATGAGCGCTTAGACAATATAGAATTAGCCCTAAATTATTATTTAAAAACGGTACACGAAGATCCCTTATTAGACAAAGGGTGGATTGCAATTACAGACTTTTATATTCGCCAAAAAGATTTTCAAAAGGTCTTATATTATGTCAACAAAGCCATTGGTATTGATGGAGAAAACCCAATGTATTGGAAACGCTTTGCTGCTGTCAATAGCGCATTACACTTGTTTGAAGAAGCAGAATATGGCTATAGAAAAGCTTTTGAATGTGGCGATGTTAATCTTGATACCTTTACGCTTTGGACCGATGTTTTACAGTTTTTAGGCGAATTTGAAACAGCCATTGAAATATTATTAGAAGCCACAAACTTATTTCATGAAGAATATGAAATTGAATACCGCTTGGCTGGATTATACTTCATGACAAACGAATCTATTAAAGGCAGTTTTCACTTAAACAATGGATTGCGGTTGAATTACACTAATCGCACTTTATTTAAAGAATGTTTTCCAGTGGTTTGGGAAAGAATTGAAGTACAAAATCAGATTGCAAAATTTGAAAAATAACCTTACAAGAGTATGGAATTCATTGAATTTTTATTAGAATTTTTAAAAGATCCGTTGACGGTTATCCAAGGACTCATTCAACAATACGACAACCTCATCTATTTTATTTTATTTTTAGTTGTTTTTGTAGAAACAGGATTTGTAATAATGCCTTTATTGCCTGGCGATTCTATGCTTTTTGCTATTGGCGTTATTGCTGCCACTACTGGACAACTGAGCATGGCCGTTATTATTCCACTATTAATAATTGCTGCTCTATTGGGCGACAATCTAAATTATTTTATTGGAAATAAATTTGGGGTTTTCATCAAGAAAAAAGAAAAAATAGTGTTCTTAAAAAAGGAATACATCACGCAAACCGAACAATTCTTTGAAAAAAATGGCGGTAAAGCAGTCATCATGGCGCGATTTATTCCCATCATACGAACGATTGCTCCTTTTGTTGCAGGTGCCGGCAGCATGCAGTATTATAAATATATTTTATATTGCATAACTGGAGCCGTAGTTTGGGTGACTAGCATTACTTTTTTAGGTTATTTTATGGGCCAAGTGCCTTGGGTAAAAGACAATTTTGAAAAAGTGGTTTTATCCATTATTATCCTTTCTGTATTGCCTATCGTTGTGAAAATAGTGAAAAATAAAATGGCACATAAAACAAACTAAAAAATAACATTTCCCTAACATGTTCGAATGGGTTTGTTTGTAATTTTGCTTCGTCCTATCAAAATTTGAAAAATCATGAAAAAGAAACCCAAAAAACAACTAAAATTTGGCCTAATTGGTCGAGATATTAGTTATTCTTTTTCTGAAAAATATTTCACTGAAAAATTTGAAATGGGTCATTATGATAATTGCGAATATTCAAATTACGACATAAAAACTGTCCAGAAGTTTTCTCAAGTGATCCAAGAAACCAAAGGATTAATAGGTCTTAATATTACTATTCCTTACAAAGAAACCATTATTCCTTATTTAGACAAACTATCTAAAACGGCAAAAAAAATTGGCGCTGTAAATTGTGTTACAGTATCTAAAAAGAAAAAACTTAAAGGGTACAATACCGATTATTATGGCTTTAAAAAAACGATAGCCCCCTTATTAAAAGAACATCATAAAAAAGCATTGATATTGGGAACAGGTGGCGCTAGTAAAGCAGTTGCCTACGCGTTGCGAAAGCTAAAAATAGAATACGACTTTGTATCCCGAACTCCCGATGAATTCCAATTGGACTATTCTGAATTAAATGCAGAAATTTTTAATGAATACCACATCATTATCAACACCACACCTCTAGGTACTCATCCCAATGTAACAACTTGTCCCGACATAAACTATGCCTTATTTACAAAAAAGCATATTGCCTATGATTTGGTGTACAATCCGGAAGAATCCACCTTTTTACGCAACGCAAGAGCAAACGGAGCCAAAACAAAAAACGGCTACGAAATGTTGGTTTTACAGGCAGAGAAAGCCTGGAAAATTTGGAATGACTAATAATGGCAACCCCATTATAAGTATAGCTGTAAAGTTGACCGCATCGCTAAAAGATTTGTTTCAATTAAATAGCAGATAAATTCCCATTTTTTTTGAATTTTCATAGTGCTTTACTATCTTCACAGCCTTAATAGTAACCTTAAACATTTATACAATGTCAGAAGCACAACATGATAACCTGCAAACCGCAGACGGACAAGACCCAATTGAACAACAAATGGAGACACAAACTGAAATACAAGAGGAAGTTATAACTAGTAATCAATCCGTATTAGAAGAAATTGACAATTCCAATGCAGAAGAAAATGAAGATGATTCGGTAAAAGAAAAGCACGAAATCCCAATGTTGGATTATGATGCTTTAACTATGGAAGAATTAACCGACGAACTTGACAGATTAGTTTCTCAAGAAAAAGTAATGGCTATCAAAGATCACGCAGAAGGAATTAGAAAAGCTTTTACCGATAAATACCACCATTTAATTGACGAAAAAAGAGAGGAATTCAATGCGCAAAACAATGAAGAAGGCGTAGAATTTGAATACCATTTCCCATTAAAAAATAAATTTGACACGATTTTTAATTCGTATAAATCGAACAAATCCAAACATTTTAAACAACTCCAAAATAATTTAGAACACAATTTTGCTGTTCGTGAAGCTTTGATTGTAGAATTAAAAGAATTGATCGATTCGAGTGATTCTTCTATTGGAGACATGTTCAAAAAAGCCAATGATATTAGAGATCGATGGAAAAATGCAGGAGCTATTCCAAGAGACAAATACAACATCTTATGGAACAATTACCATTTTCACATGGAGCGTTTTTAGGAGGTGGTTCATCTAGACAAAGCAGCGCGCGATTTGGATTTAAAAAATAACTTGGAGCAAAAACAACAAATTATTACCAAAGCCACTGCCTTATTACAAGAAGCAGATGTAATGAAAGCCTTCCGAGAATTGCAATTATTACACCGTGTTTGGAAAGAAGAAATTGGTCCGGTTGACCGAGAACATAGAGAAGCGATCTGGAATGAGTTTAGTGAAATCACTAAACAAATGCACGACAAACGGGAAGGATTATACGCATTAGCCCGTGGAAAAGAAACCGAAAATTTAACGGTAAAAAATGAAATCATTGCACAAATTGAAGCTTTGGGAACCGAGAAAATTGATTCGCATAGTGGATGGCAAACCCAAATTAAAAAATTAGAGGCGTTGCGTGAAGCTTTTTTCAAAGCGGGCAAAGTACCTGCTGAAGTTACAGAAGAAACTTGGGCAAAATTTAAAAATGCAGTAAGAGCCTTCAACGTGCATAAAAATGTTTTTTATAAGGACATCAAACACGAACAAAACGACAACTTGGCTAAAAAAATAGCATTAGTTGAAAAAGCAAAATCACTTCAAGAAAGCACTGATTTCAATGTGACTACCCCAATCATGAAAAAGATTCAAGACGATTGGAAAAAAATTGGTCATGTACCTCGCAAATATTCCGACAGCATTTGGAAAGATTTCAAAGAAGCTTGTAATGCTTATTTTGACCGCATGCACGAAGCACGTAATTCAGAAAGCAGTGAAGAAGTAGAGGCTTTTGAAAAGAAAAAAGCCTTCTTGGAAGAATTGAAAGATTTTACATTAACTGGAGAGCACAAAGCCGATTTAGAGGCCATTAAAGCACATATTGCAACCTGGAAAACGTTTGGCAAAGTGCCGTTTAACCGCAGACACATCGAAGGAAAATTCAATAAAATTTTAGATGCTTTATTTGAAAAACTAAGCCTTTCTAAAAAAGATACCGAAATGATGCGTTTCAGTAATCGCCTAGAACAATTGAATGGAAACGATGACAAACGTGCTTTAGAACAAGAGCAATTCTTTATTAGAAAGAAAATTGATGAAGTACAAAGTGAAATTTTTCAATTGGAAAACAACATTCAATTTATTACCAGCAGTTCTAAAGGGGAAAATCCATTCATCAAAGAAGTACAAAAAAGTATTGAACGTCACAAAGACGATTTGAAATTGTGGAAAGAAAAATTACAACAAATAAAAAATATGTAATTTATATCGTTTTGAAGATAATCATAAAAAAAACAGAAAAAATGAAAAAATTATTCTTAGTATTTTTAGTCGCAATGTCCTTTATGAGTTGTAATAATGATGACAGTTCAAATAACGAACAAGCCAATAACACTATTATCGGAAGGTGGCATATTGTGGGATTTGAACAAAACACGATGTGGGATTTTAAAAATAATTTGAAATATACCATCTATTCCACTAACGGAGTATTTGGACCAACTGAAACTTCGGCAATTCCAAATCCAAATCCCTGGAGCATTGAAAATGATGCAATTAGTATTGATTTACATTTTGGAAATATGCTTAATCGAACACTCAACTTTTCCCGTAATGGAAATGTTGTAAAGTTCATGGATGCGAATGGTGATGTGTCACATATTTTATATAGAGAAGGCTATAATTACACCAATTAAAGATACTATACTTTACTAGTACCAAAAAATCCCGAGTATTAACTCGGGATTTTTTTTAAAACTCATATTCTCGTTCCACTTTTGCGATTCTCACTTTGTAATTTTTATACCATGTAGTTCTGCCGTTCTTTTGCGCTTCAAGATGCTCCATGTTGGCTTTCCAATTTTGAATAGCCTCTATACTTTCCCAATAAGAAACCGTGATTCCAATTTCGTTTCGTGCACTTTCCACACCCATAAATCCGGGTTGGGTTTTGGCTAATTCAACCATTTGTTGAGCCATTTCTGTATAACCCGCTTCTATTTCGGTTCGGGTTGACGTAAAAATTACTGCGTAATACATCTATTTCGTAGGATTAATTATACTTTAAAGTTTCTTCGCTTCTTCCCAAAAAACATCCATTTCTGCCAAAGTCATATCGACTAAAGGTTTCCCTAATTCAGCTGCTTTTCCTTCTAAATATTGAAACCTTTTGATGAATTTTTTATTGGTACGTTCTAAGGCGTCTTCCGGATTTATTTTTAAGAATCGGGCATAATTTATCAATGAAAATAATACATCGCCAAATTCAGCTTCTATTTTTTCTGGATTACCCGATGCTACCTCCACTTGGAGTTCTTGCAATTCTTCTTGTACTTTGTCCCAAACTTGATGCGGTTCTTCCCAATCAAATCCAACACCTTTTACTTTGTCTTGAATGCGACTGGCTTTTACTAATGCAGGTAGACTTTTGGGCACCCCTTCTAAAACCGATTTTTTTCCTTCTTTTAATTTAAGTTTTTCCCAATTTTGTTTGACTTCTTCTTCGTCAGCGACCACCACATCGCCATAAATATGTGGATGACGATCGATTAATTTATCGCAAATCGAATGAGCCACATCACCAATATCGAACGTATTACTCTCGCTGCCAATTTTTGCATAAAATACAATGTGCAATAACACATCACCTAATTCTTTCTTGATTTCTTGTAAATCGTTGTTCAAAATGGCATCACCCAACTCATAGGTTTCTTCAATGGTTAAATGGCGTAGACTTTCAAACGTTTGCTTTTTATCCCACGGACATTTTTCGCGTAAATCATCCATAATGTCCAGAAGGCGATTGAAAGCTTGGAGTTGTTCTTGGCGTGTGTTCATAGTCGGTTATTTGTTGTTTGTTTTCAGTATAGAGACGCTGAAACAAGTTCAGCATGAAAAAGTGGGTGTAAAAATAAAAAATCCCACGTGGAAAACGCAGGATTTTAAAATATTGTTTTCAACTACTTATTCAGCAGTTGGAGATTGCTACGCCAGTTCGCTATCGCTCGTGTTTTCTTCTGTTACTTCTTTCGATAATGCTTCCACCGAAACAAATCCTTTAGGTTGTAATAGATTATACCAATTTAGGATTTTTTTGATATCTGAAGTATAGACTCTATCTTCATCAAACTCGGGCAATACCTCTCTGAAATAGGCTTTTAATTTTGCCTCATCTTCTTTATGAGAAAGCGCCGGACCGTCATTTTCTTTCGTTGCTATTGCTTTCAATACTTCGGCCAAACGTACTTCTTCTGAATACGTATACACGGCAATTTCAGACAACAAACTAACGTTGGCTCTCATGCCTACAGTAATTTTTTTACCATCTAATAAGGACTCCGCAACAAATCCTGTACGGGTTTGAATTTTTAATTCATATAATCCTGGTTTTCCAGAAACTGCTAATATTTTTTGAATGCTCATGCTAGTTTAATTATGGTTGGCAAATATATTATTTTAAAGTAAAAAGTGAAAAGTAAAAGGTAAAAAGTTTAAAGAAACTAAACAAGTTAATCTGAATACTAAAAACTGAACCCTGAATACTTTAATTAACGTCCTTTTTTGTTGACGTATTTCATTTTATAATCGGGGCGGGCTTTGCCTTCCATGATATTTTGTAATTTTTTTCCAATTAATTTCTTTTTCAACATTGATAAGTGATCGGTAAACAATATACCTTCTATGTGATCATACTCATGTTGAATCACACGTGCAATCAATCCGTTATACACTTCTGTTTTAACATTGAAATCTTCATCATAGTATTCAATAGTAATGGTATCATGACGAAAGACATCTTCACGCACATCGGGTATGCTCAAACAACCCTCATTAAATCCCCAAATATCACCTTCTTCTTTGATGATTTTTGCATTAATAAACGTTTTCTTAAAGTCTTTCATTTGAGCAGCCTCTTCTTTTGAAACATCATCACTATCGCTAAAAGGCTCTGTATCTACTATAAACAAACGAATGGGCAAACCTACTTGAGGCGCCGCTAATCCTACGCCGTGTGCATGATACATGGTGTCATACATATTTGCAATCGTTTCTTTTAGGTTGGGATATTCTTGAGAGATGTCTTCACAAACTTTTCGTAAAACGGGTTCTCCATATCCGTATATAGGTAAAATCATAGTAATCAGTGTTCAGTATTAAGTGTTCAGTAATTTATTATTGCAAAAGTACTATTTTTTATAATGTAAATAATCCTGAAGCATAATTGTTGCCGCAATTTCATCGACTAAGGCTTTATTTTGGCGTTGTTTTTTATTCAATCCACTATCGATCATCGTTTGAAAGGCCATTTTAGAGGTAAATCGCTCGTCTACACGCGCCACGGAAATACTTGGAAAAGTAGCTTGAAATTGCACTACAAATGCATTGATGATTTCGGCGCTTTGCGAAGGCGTTCCATCCATTTGTTTCGGTTCGCCAACAAGTACTACAGTAACGTTCTCTTTAGAAAAATAATCTTTTAAAAAAGAAATTAAAGTATCGGTGGCTATAGTGGTGAGTCCGAAGGCGATCATCTGCATCTCATCGGTGACTGCAATACCGGTGCGCTTGATTCCATAATCGATGGCTAAAATTCGTGGCATTTCTTTTTTTTACAAAAATAAGAGTTTTATACTAATAAATTTGCTTTCAAACTTTAATCCATTCCTTTTTTGCATTACTATAAATAAATTATCTTTGTAGCACAAATTAATAATATCATGACCAATTTACAAGCATCAATAGAACAAGCATGGGCAAATCGTGCTTTGTTACAAGAAGAAACGACACAAAAAGCCATTAGAGACGTTATTGCATTATTAGATAGCGGAACACTTCGAGTGGCCGAACCCACTTCAAACGGATGGCAAGTAAACGAATGGGTTAAAAAAGCAGTGGTCATGTATTTTCCCATTCAAAAAATGGAAACTTGGGAAGCTGGAATTTTTGAATACCACGATAAAATGGAATTGAAACGCGACTATGCTGCGAAGGGGATTCGTGTAGTTCCGAATGCGGTGGCTCGATATGGCGCTTACATTTCAAGTGGTGTCATTTTAATGCCAAGTTATGTCAACATTGGAGCTTATGTAGATGAAGGCACCATGGTAGATACCTGGGCAACGGTAGGCAGTTGTGCTCAAATTGGAAAACATGTGCATTTGAGTGGAGGTGTAGGTATTGGCGGTGTATTAGAACCTTTGCAAGCAGCTCCTGTTATCATTGAAGACGGGGCATTCATCGGTTCAAGATGTATTGTTGTGGAAGGAGTTCATGTTGGAAAAGAAGCGGTTCTAGGCGCTAATGTTTGTCTAACAGGCTCTACTAAAATAATTGATGTCACAGGTGATGAACCCGTTGAATACAAAGGAGTGGTTCCGGCTCGTTCGGTTGTTATTCCAGGAAGTTATACAAAAAAATTTCCTGCAGGTGACTATCAAGTACCTTGCGCCATCATAATCGGACAACGAAAAGCCTCTACAGATTTAAAAACGTCACTCAATGATGCGTTGCGCGACTACAATGTGGCGGTTTAATTAAGAATACATGAAGATACTAGTAGTCCAACAAAAAATGATTGGGGATGTGTTAATCAGTTCTATGATTTGTGAAAATCTTAAGAAAGCATATCCTCATGCTCAAGTGGATTACCTCGTCAATACATTTACCACACCCGTTATCGAAAACAATCCGTTTATCGACAACATTATTCTCTTTGAAGATCGATTTAGATCCAATTACCTGGCATTTTTTAAATTTTTACTTCAAATTAGAAAGAAAAAATACGATTTAGTTATTGATCCCTATGCCAAATTGGAAAGCAGTTTAATTACCCTGTTTTCGGGTGCATCAAAAAGAATAGGGTACCTAAACAAAGGTTTAGGAATTGCTTACAATCAGAAAGTTCGCCACCACAACCAACCCAAATCCTATTATGGATTGGCTATCGAACGAAGAATCAATCTTTTTGAACACTTGTTGCAAAATCATACCCTTGATCCATTTCCAAAACTACATCTTTTGGCAAACGAACAAGCAGAAATGGTACCGATTTTCAAAGCCCATGGAATTGATAGTACTACTGAAAAAGTCATTATGATCAGTATTTTGGGAAGTGAGACTAGTAAAACCTATCCCGAAGACT
>JACCDK010745792.1_pt1 | contig 13574 bp, 9 predicted proteins | sample 7445871 | NCBI WGS metagenome assembly JACCDK01 (sample SAMN15323436, study PRJNA562643) | freshwater metagenome | isolation source: river surface water | place: USA:Blue River Watershed | collected 2017-08-15 | reverse complement strand
TGCAGGTAATAGTGCTCCAAGAACTGATATATATGCTATTCTATAGAATTTTTTCATATACTGTTTTTTTTATAATCGTTATACCATTTTAGAAGTTAGTGAAGTCGATAGGTCTCATCACTGCCATCCACTTAAGTGATCTCTCACCAATGCCTGGGCAATTTACATGTATAATATAAACGCCTGATGCAATAGGAATTCTATTTGAGTTTCTTAAATCCCACTCAATATATGGTGTAGCCTCATCTGATTTAGATAATCGCGCCACTAACATTCCATTTGTGGTATAGATTGAAATTTTTGCTTCAGCTGGTAGATTTGTAAATCTTACTCTGTTGTCATTTCTATCTTGCTCATATGCAGAGAATGCATAATAAGGATTAGGAACAACATTAATTAAATCTAAGGCTGCTTCTTTACTCTTAGCTAAATCTGAATCAGCATTTTTCAATGTATTCAAACTGTTAAATGTAAAGTATGGAATACCACCATTGTTGTTTGTAACAACATCTGCTAAGTATGGCTTAGCAACTCTCAATTTAACTTTTAAGTCAGAGCTTAATAATGTTTTACCACTTGCTAAAACTGGAACTGTAACCCAATCAACCATAGACATAATTGATCTACGTGCAGTATTTGGTGGGTTATCTATATTCGTACCGTTTACAGTTAATAAATTATAAATCTCATTACAGCTATCGTATTTTCTACGAGTTACGTAGATGAAATGACGACCACCACGCTTAAAGAAATCTGTGTTAGAAGTAGGGTTCCACTTCATGTCGGCACCATTTTCTTCAGGGTATGATGAAGCTTCTGCAAAGAATATATTTACTCTTTCACCGCTTTCAAGATTGATTGCATAACCTGGGAATTTAGATCTACCAACACCGTATCCAATATTTCCTTTTCTGATATTAAATCTCTTTTGGTTACCCTCTGTTGCTGGCTCACCAAACGAAACGCTTGCTAAACCTGATTCTAAAACAATACACTCAGACCATTTAGTAGTATCACTTGTGAATACAATATCATAACTACCGATTGAGTCAAATCTTGAGTTTGCATTACTCTTCGAACCAGCATCTAATAATGGAGTTGTTCTAGAAACGTTATCGTTATTATTTGTTCTAGCGAATTTGTATGGTGCCCATGTGCCACCTAATACATTCGAATAAACCGATAATGAATCGATAACAGTATTCTCTTCTATCCAACCACCTACTGAAGGTGAAGTATTACTTCTACTTCCATTAATAGCACTTAACCATTGGTTGTCTGTATTTGAATAAACAAGTTCAGCACCTAAGAAATTATTGTTATAATATGTCTGTGCATCTACTGAACCAATTGCTGGTAATGTAGATTGTGCTTTAATAATGAAACCTAATGGCTCTCTAGAAACTAATCTTAATGAACCGTTCGGGTTAGTTGCAAATACTCTCTTCTCAGCGATTTGCTCGTTTTCAGTTAATGTATTTGTTGGATCATAAGTAGTATCAGACTTCATTAACTCTTCCCCTGAATCTGCATCATATAATGTATATGATTTCAAATTACTAGAGAATTGTAATCTGTAGTTACGCTTATTGTTTTTGATTTTAGATGGGTCGTATACTCTAATATCAACCGGACCAGCGCCATATTCATACTTAACTGGTGATGTACCATTTGTAGCTAGAATTGCAGCTTCAGATTCTGGAGTAATATTTAAGTAAGCTCCACCATTACCTCTACCATCAAACTTAGTTACTTGCATGAATGGCTCAAAAGTTCCATTCACTAATCCATTGACAACTTGCTTGTTTGGTACAGTTGCTACAACTGTAGTAGCAGTTCTACTTGGTAAGTATTTAGTGTAACTTGATGTTGTTGTATTTGCATACGGAACACATAAGAAATAGTAAGTCTTACCATTAATTAATGTAGGGTCAAATGAACTAGAGAATTTATCAGTTGTTAACTCAAAAATGTGTTGCAAACCTTTGTTCTCACCTTCAATTGCTACATAAGCATTCTCATTATTTGTGATAGGGTCAAATGCTTTATTGATAATTTTATCAATATCATCTTTAATATCAACTTGGAAAACTTCTACAGCTTTTGTTGGGTCATTAATTTGACTTGCTGAAACTGTATTGTCTTTCAATTGATAGATTCTGTAACCTTGGAATCTGTATCTGTGTAATACTAAATCTTGGTCATCTAATTCATTGATATTGTAACGCTCTGTTTCTTCATAATCTGTGATCGATAAAGTGATTTTTCTATCACCCGGCACAGCTACTAAAGTAATAGGCTCAGGACCATTAGCTAATTTGAAGTTATTATCAAATAATACTTGAGCTTTATCATCAGCAGCAACTGCAGCGTCAATTGAAGCTAAGTTGTCAGCCTCAGCTGGGTCTCTAGCCCAAACTGCACCGATGATTACTTCGTTAACAGCTCCTGCTCCAAGAACGAATGGACCAGAAGATTGTACCATACGTCTGTCACCTGGCACATCTGTTTCAACCCAATTCGCTCTTCCATCAGGGTCTGTTGAACCTGGGAATGCATATTTACATGGATCAGTACCACCTCTACCAGTTGGTGTGCCGTATGTTAATTCTTGATTGTCTGCCCAGAAGCCTTGTAAGTATCTGTATAATTCAACTGCATTTCTAGGGTCAGATGTTTCACCTGGTACACCAGCATTTGTGAAGAACATGAAAGTAGTCATCGGTATTTCTACACCAGCACTGTCTTTCGGACCTCTAAAATAGTCGACACCAAATACAGGAGGACCTACGCCGTAACCAGGAGTACCTGTATCTTCGTCATTATTATCAGCATTGTAAGTATAACCGAAACTTCTTCTTTTAGCCGGAAGTGGACCTGAAGGACCATCTGGATCAATTAAAGCCATGTTACAACCTACATAGTCATCAGCAGCATTACCTAAATCTGAGTCTGTAAACACACCCATATAAGTATCATACAAAGGAGATGACGCTCTATTGAAAATTCTATATTTATAGAATGTCATGTTGTTGATTTCGGCAGCACTCTTAAATGCGAATGCTAATGCATGAACTTCTAAGCCAATTGGCTCACCACCTGGGTAGGCTGTATGCACGTTACCTTTATCGTTATAAACCCACCAAATCATTTGGTCAGGCTTTGCACCTGGCTCTGAAGGGTCTAATGTAGGGTAATCACCTAAGCTTGGGTTATAAACACCATCACCATCGATATCTACGAAAGGAGCCATGAATTGAGCTTGGCCTTTTGCTTGATCTCCATTACCTCTCCATGCAGCAACAGTAGCTTCTATAGTTCCTGATGCTGATTTGTTGATATCTTCTCTAGTTACACTATACATCTTGTCCCAATCAGAACAATCTTCAGCAGTAATATCTGCAGTTAATGTATCCAACGGTCCAGACCAAAAGTCTAAACCAGTTTGACGATAGGTTTGTCCAGCCGTTTTCAACTGACCACCCTCATCAACACCACCAAACCATAAACCAGATGCAAAAGAAGAGTGAATACTTCTTGCACCAGCCTCTGCCTTTGGCACCTCATATGCAGCATTTCTTGAACCGAAAATGTCCCACCACATATCACCACCATTCATCAATCTCGCTCTTACGTTATTGATGTCAAGTTCGATTTGTGATGTAGGAGCCTCACAATTTGAAGCAACCCTCATGACAGGTCTACTCGGTTTTGGGGCAATACCACCCTGACCTTTCCAAACGTCGGCCTTGGCATTGGTAAGCCCTAATGTTAAGAATGAACATGTCACCCCCAACACTATTGATAGCTTTTTTATATCGTTACGTATTTTCATATCCAATCAATTAAAAACTGTAAATAGCACCTAATCTAATTACTCTAGGTAAACGGAAGTTTCCTGGATCATTAACTCGGATTCTATATAAATCAATGTAGGCTTGTTGACTTTCAGCTTCAGACAAGAGTGCATTAGCTTGTGCAGATGCTAAGAAACCATCATCATCAGGTAAGCCTGTTGCTGGGTAAACGTTAGCAACACGTTTTAAATCAAACAAGTTCTGTACTAATAAGTAAACATTCAAATTAGATGTTTTACCCTTACCATCTGCTGTGTTAGATGTAAATGTGATGTCTTTGTCTAAACGTACGTCAACGTTGAACTGCCAAGGTAAACGAGAACCGTTGATTTCACCTACTAATGTTCTGAAACGAGTATCAGATGCATTTAAGATGTTCTGAACGATGTCTTGTGAAATTCTTGAATAAGGAGTTCCTGAACCTGCTCTGAAAATGAAGTTCGCTCCAAATTGTTCTAATAAGAATTTCATGTTTTCCGGACCGTTATAGTTAGTTCCTGAACCCCATCTGTAATCAACTGTAGTTACTAAAGTGTGACGTTGATCGTAATCTAATGGAAGTGGAACTCTAATTGGCTCAGATTCACCAGATGCAATTAAGTTAGCTGCTGATGATGCGTTTGAACCTGTACCAATTGCAAACTGTAATGTATAAGCTGCATTGATAGAGATATTATTAGTTCTTCTTAAATCATATTGTACTGTGAAACCTTTGATTGAACCAAAGTCTCTATTTGTAAATGTACTGTATGAAGTAGGGTATGCAGTACTGATCAATACTTGTTGGAAGTTATCTCTCAATTCACGATAGAAAGCAGTTAAAGTTAAAGCTGATGTTTGACCAACTCTTTGCTTAAATCCTAATTGATAGTTGATAGTTCTTTCAGGTCTGATATCTGGACTTACAATTAACACGTTTTGAATTCTTTGTGATTGTAAGTAATAATTCATTGGGTTTGAAAATATAGTATTCACACTTCTTGGTCTCTGAGTTAATACGTCATAGTTAGCAAAGAAGTTTGCTTCATCTGAAATAGGGAATGAGAAACCTAAACGTGGCATATATTGAGTTTGAGGCTCGTAATCTTTAAATGCCTTTTCAGTTACAATCTCTTCACCATTAGCATCAAATGCAGAAGATGCTAACCATGGAGTTAATGTACCAGTTGCGCTACTTCTTAATGCATTAACGTCAGTTACAACGTTACCACTTGCATCATAGAACACATCACCTGATCTAAAACCTCTGATGTTACTGCTGCTATTTGACTCATCAACATAAACAGCTGCATCATCTGCAATGTTAGCAGGCTTTAATGCACCTAATTCACTTGCATTTCTTCTTTCAAATACCGTGTATTTATCTTTCAATACTTGTTGATTTGCATCAAAGCGGTCAATTCTCAAACCAATGCTGAAAATGATGTCTTTGAATGTAAACTTATCTTGTATGAAACCTGCAACATAAATTGGTCTAAATGCTCCAATTGGTCTGTTATCAGTGTCTCTAAAGAAATCTTGGAATGACACATTATCGCTACTTTTCTTACCAGTGTAATCATATCCACTATATGTATAAGCTACACCTGATGTATTTAAGTTGTTGATTAACTCATTTGCTGTAAACATGTCTAAAGAGAACATTGATGGATCGTATGAATCGATGTCAACAAAATCTCCAGCTTGAAGACCTAATTTCTCTCTTATGTTTTTTGCAAATGAAGTTGTATTTGCATCGTATGCATTAACAGTTGAAAATAAGATAGTGTCACCACTAACTCTTACACCAGTAGCACTAACATCTGCTATACGTGTAGTAGCATCATAAGCTGATCTATCCAATATTAAATGATCATTTTGCTGTTGACGCATGATCGTCCATAATCTAGCAGGTCCCATAGTAAATCTACTCTCAACTCTTTGCTCATATTCAACTCCGACTTGTATTGAGTGATTTTTTATATCGGCTGATGCTATAGCAGATACCCTGAACTGGTCTCTTACGTTCTCAGTATAACCATTTCTAAATATACCTGGTGAAGAAAATAAACCACCATATGCATTTAAAATACTTTGACCATTTAATATACCTGTCAAGTTTTGGAAATCTGAAGGTCCGTCTAAGTCTAATCTAGTATCATTAGGATTTTCAGCTCTTCTAGCATCTAAGAAATTCAATAAACTTGTATTCCAGTTTGCTAAATATGGATTGTTGTCAGCACCTTGGAAAGAGAAAGCTGTATCTACTTTACCATTCAAACTATTAATATTTGAATAAGTATAGATATTACCATCATTTCCAAAAATAGTGTCTCTTTGGCCTTCAGCTGTTAACAATGAAATCGCATCACCTTTAAGTGTAGTGTACTTACCAATATAACCATACTGAAATAAATTATCTTGATGATTAATATCTTGCTGTTTGATATTATCTCTAGAAAAATCTGCTTGAATAGTATAGTAAGCATTTTTTAATAATGCTTTGCTGTCTTGATCTCCTTGATTGAATTTCTGAGTGTATCTCGCAAATACTCTAAAACTGTTACGAATTTGCTCACCATTATTATCAGAGTTAAACAACATATTACCTCTACCGAACAATCTAGATCTTTGTAAAGTACCTGATAAACCTAAAGCAAAAATACTGTTCTGAGTAGGTTGAAAATCTAACCTTGTGTTAAAGTTAAAGTTTCTATTCTCATTATTATCTTGTGCTTTTGTTTTTTCTAAGTTATCGTTAGTAGCTAAGTTTACTGTAGGGAATACAGTAATAGCTGGTCTATTTAATGCAGTATTGTACTCAAATGTACCTGGATTGGTTCTAACTCTTTCTAAGAAATCGTCTTTTGCTCTGTAAGCTCCAACATAAGAAGGATTTTGGTCTCTTCTAGTCTCTAACTCACCTGATGCAAAGAAACCTAATAAAGGTCTGTTCGATTGATCATCACCTTTTTTAAGTAACAATGGACCAGCTACGTTAGCACTGATCAAATTATAACCATAACCATCTAAAAATTCTGATGTAACAGCTTCAACACCGCCATAGAATTTCTTCGAAGGACCTTTTGATGTGATTGTGATAATACCACCTGTAGCGTCACCATATTGTGCAGGCACACCACCAGTAATTACCGTAATCTGTTCAATTGCGTTTTGTGGTAGGTTTGCGATACCTCTAACTTTCACACCATCGATATATGTATCGTTGGCATCAGAACGTGAACCCTTAATACTTAATGCGCCACCTTCGTCTGCTTGGTATATACCAGCAGTAGTTGACACTAAAGAGTTAATGTTACGTGTTGGGAGTCTAACAATTTCTTCTGCAGTCAATGTTCCTCCTGCTGAAACGTTATCTTTCTCAATTAGTGGTTTCGCGTAATCTGTTACCGTAACCTCTTGCAAGTTTTTAACACTCGCAACCAAATCTGGGTTTAAATAAGTTTGGCGGTTTGAGGTGATAATTACACCATTAATTAATCGTTCGTTGTAACCAATGATTTTTACACGAACATCGTACTTACCTGGGGTGATAGGTTTGATGATATAATTACCATCAAAATCTGCCGTTGTGTACGCTACTTGCGAACCACTTTGTTCGACAACTACCGCAGCAAACGGTAACCCCTCTTTAGTCTTTGAATCAATTACTTTACCACGTAACTCGCCTGGACCACTTTGAGCGTACAGGTTATTACTTAGTACAATAATCGACAAGATTAAGAATGCGTAGAACTTTCTCATCATAATATTGATCTAAGGGTTTTAAATTTTAACTAATCATAAAGATAATTGTTAAAAAACGTTATTTCCAAATAAAAGTAAGAGAATTGTTACACTTTTATTCTACATCTTTAAACAATAAATCTTACCATTTTCGTTATCAACAAGTTAACTACAGGTTAAATTGAAGTAATTTTTGAGCCAAAACCTCCGAAATCCTTTGGTAAGATTCAAACGTCCAGCCTGCAAGATGACTCGTTAACAACACTTTTTCATTAGCTATTAGCTGATTAAAGCTCGGACTCTCATCACTATTCAGAGTATCTAACCGTTCATTTTCTAATACATCTAATGCAGCCGCCATAACTTTGCCATTTTTTAAGGCCTCAAGCAAATCTGACGTTTTGATGACTTTGCCTCTTGAGGCGTTTATGATAAATGGCTTTTTTTCTAGTGAATTCAAAAACTCAGCATTGATCATATGACGCGTTTCTGACGTTAGTGGAACATGTAAACTTATAATGTCTGCTTCTGAGCTGATTTCTTTTATAGACACTTGCCTTACATTTCTGTCATTTATTTCAGACAAATATTTGTCGTATGCAATGATATTCATTTCAAAGCCGCTCAATTTCTTTGCAAGCATAGAGCCCGTATTACCAAAGCCAATGATACCAATGGTTTTACCTTTTAACTCATAACCTCTATTCTCTTCGCGTAGCCATTGCTTTTGGGTAATTTCTTTATGTGATTTAAGGATGTTACGGTATTTAGAAATTAGCATTCCAATTACATGTTCTGCTACTGCATCTCTATTGCCTTCGGGGGCATTAATTAATCGAATGTTTTTTTGTAGACAATACTCTTCATCTATATTATCCATACCTGCACCAGCCCTTGCAATTACAAAGTTTTTAGGCAGTGTATCTATAATCTCTTTGTCAATAAAAAACTTTGAACGAACAACTAAAACATCGTAGTTTTTTAATTGATTAATTAACTCAACTTTTGAGTTTATATCTAATCTATAATCTACCACACATCCTTCTAAAACTAAACGATCTTCAAATGAATGATGCAAATCATCTACTGCAAGAATTTTCATGAATTAGCGATTAATTTGGTTAAGTAAACAAAATCTTCAACACTCAATCGTTCTGCTCGCAAGTCTAACATCTTTTCTTCTACAATGCTTGGTTTCATATATGACTTCAATGCATTGCGTAATGTTTTTCTTCGTTGATTAAATGCTGCTTTTACAATATTCTTAAATAATTTTTGATCAGCACCATCAAATGGATCATCATCTCTAAAGCTAGCTCTTATCACTCCAGATTTTACTTTGGGTGGCGGATTAAAAACACCAGGGTTTACAGTAAATAAATAATCAATTTTAAAATATGCCTGCATGATCACGCTGAGTATACCGTACTCTTTACTACCAGGCTTTGATGCTACTCTTTCAGCAACTTCTTTCTGAAACATACCAACCACTTCTTTCACTTTATTCTTATGATCAATTACATGAAAGAGTATTTGAGATGAAATGTTGTATGGGAAATTACCTATTACACTAATCTCTGCGTAATTCTCAAATAAGCTACTTAAATCTAATTTTAAAAAATCTGCAGAAATAATACTGTCTTTTAATTGAGGATATTTTTTTTCAAGATATTCGATTGATTCTGTATCTATATCTACCACTTTTAAATCTATTGAATCATCAACAACCATAAAATCTGTTAAGACCCCCATGCCAGGCCCCACTTCTAATACAGCCTTTTTGCCATCAGATTTTACTAATGCTTTTACGATCTTTTCTGCAATGTTTTTGTCTGTTAAAAAATGTTGCCCAAGATGCTTCTTTGCCTTTACCTGCATTATCTAGATTTATATTTCATGACAATTTTAGTTAATTTGCAGCGAAATATTTGAATTATTTAAGATTAAGATGTCAGAACAACATAAACTTAAAATAGGTATAAGTATTGGTGATATTAATGGAATAGGTATAGAAATTCTTTTAAAAACCATGCTTGACGCCAGAATGCTTGAACTTTGTATACCCATTGTTTATGGATCATCAAAGGCTACTTCATTTCATAGAAAGCTATTAGGCATACAAGATTTTAGCTTCAACATTATTAATGAAGCTTCACAATCAAACAACAAAAGAGCTAACCTAATTAATTGTTGGCAAGAAGAAGGTAAAATTGATATTGGCCAATCGACTGAAATTGCAGGCAAATACTCTCATTTAGCATTAGAAAAAGCTACACAAGATTTAAAAGAGGGTAAAATTGATGCATTAGTAACATTGCCAATTAACAAACATAACGTGCAACAAGCAGGCTTTCAATTTCCGGGGCATACTGAATATTTGCAATCAGTTGATGGTTCTAAAGAATCAATGATGTTGATGGTTAATGAGTATTTAAAAATCGGATTTGTAACAGGGCATATAGCATTGAAAGATGTTGCACAATCAATTACTGAAGATAAAATTATAGCCAAGCTTCAACTATTAACTGAATCATTAAAATCTGATTTTGGAGTACGTAAACCTAAAATTGCTGTATTGGGCTTAAACCCACATGCGGGTGATAAGGGTGTAATTGGCAAAGAAGAAGAGGAGATTATTATACCAGCATTATCAAAAGCTTCACAAAAAGGCATTTTAGCATTTGGCCCCTATTCATCTGATGGGTTCTTCGGAAATCATCAATACAACCAATTTGATGCAGTATTGGCGATGTATCATGACCAAGGACTAATACCGTTCAAAAGTTTGTCGTATGATAAAGGGCTGAACTATACAGCTGGACTTTCATTTGTGAGAACATCACCGGCTCATGGAACTGGTTATGACATTGCAGGTAAGAACATTGCATCAGAGTCATCATTTAGAGAAGCAATCTATTATGCCATAGATATTGTTCGTAAAAGACGTGAATTTGAAGAAATAAACAGCAATCCTTTGAAAATCCACAAGTTGAGTAAAGACCGAGGCGAATAGCAATTTTAAAAAATCGTTTCATAATCCAATTTGTTTTTATACATTTGCAGGCTCTTAAAAAATCGAACTTGAGTAAGTTAAATACGTTTTCTATTCCGTTTTCGGGATTAAAAGCCGGAAAGCATCAATTCGACTTTAAGATTGAAGATTCGTTCTTTGATAAATTCGATTACTCTCCTATTCGCAAAGCAAATGTGCAAGTGAATATTGAGTTCAACAAGCAAGAAACCATGTTTATGGCCGATTTCTTAATGAATGGAGAGATAGAATTAGTTTGTGACCGTTGTTGTGAAGAATATTATCATACTCTTCATACGAATGAGAAAATCATCTTTAAAATAGGTGAAGAATCAATCGAACAAACAGATGACATTGTTGTGCTAGGCCGTGCCGAGCATGAGATAGATTTAACAAACTATTTATATGAATTTATTGTAATAGCAATACCTTTGATACATATTCACCCTAATAATGAAGATGGTACTGAAGGTTGCAATCCTGAAACACTTGCTGTATTAAAGAAATTATCAGCATCTGAAACAGAAGAAAATAGCAATGACCCTGATGTGGTAATAGACCCACGCTGGGAAGCATTGAAGAAATTAAGAGATAATTAATTGTGTGAAATAAATAATTTGAGCTATGCCAAATCCAAAAAGAAAACTTTCAAAGTCAAGAAGAGACAAAAGAAGAACTCATTATAAAGCGGAAGCTCCTGCTTTAGTAGTATGCCAAACTACTGGTACAGTACATATGCCACACCGTGCATATACTGTAGATGGTAACTTGTACTACAAGGGCAAGATGATCGTTGAGAACGCTGCTAACTAACATTTAACCCCAAGATGAAAATTGGAATTGACATCATGGGTGGAGATTTTGCTCCCAAGGCTACTGTCTTGGGAGCAATTTTAGCTTATAAGGAGCTGCCTAGCGACATCCGTCTAGTACTCATTGGAGATCAAAAAGCTGCAACTGAAATTCTTTTACAAGAAGGTCAAGATGTTGCAAATTTTGACTTCATACATACAGACGAAGTGATCGAAATGGGTGAACATCCGACTAAAGCCCTTACCCAAAAGCAAAAATCAAGTATTAGTGTTGGCTTTCATTTATTGAAAGAAAAACAAATCGATGCATTTGCGAGTGCCGGTAACTCAGGCGCTATGCTTGTTGGCTCCATGTTTAGCGTAAAGGCTATACCAGGTATGAGCAGACCAGCAATTTGCTCGTATATACCAAAAGAAAATGGCGGATTCGGTGTGATGCTAGATGTTGGTGCTAATGCTGACTGCAAACCAGAAATGTTATTGCAGTTTGGTATACTAGGTTCTATTTTCATGGAGAGTGTGTTTAATATAAGCAACCCAAAAGTTGGTTTATTAAATATTGGTGAAGAAGAAGAAAAAGGAAGCCTATTAACACAAGGTGCATACCCAATATTCAAATCGTCAGAAGACATCAATTTCATAGGCAATATTGAAGGAAGAGATTTGTTTAACGACAAAGCCGATGTAATTGTATGTGATGGCTTTACTGGTAATATTGTATTGAAATTAGCAGAAACTTTTCATGATTTAACAATCGGGAAAGGAATTAAAAACGAATTCTTTGAGAGATTCAACTACGAAAACTATGGTGGTAGCCCTGTATTAGGTGTTAATGCGCCGGTTGTAGTAGGACACGGAATTTCAAACGATATCGCTATCAAAAACATGATCCTTTTATGTAAAGAGATGGTGAGTAAGGGCATGACTGAAAAAATAAAGGCCCGTTTTAACTAAGATTTTTAATAAAAAATATATATTTATCCCGCTTCCCCGAGCGGGATATTTTTTTTAAAGATGATGAATAACAAAATAGTTGCCGCAATTACAGCTGTAAATGGCTATGTACCTGATTATGTGTTAACCAATGCAGAATTAGAGAAACTAGTTGATACAACTGATGAATGGATACTTTCAAGAACAGGAATTAGTGAACGAAGAATATTAAAAGGAGAAGGCAAAGGAACTTCTGATATGGCAGTTGAAGCTGTAAAAGGACTACTTGCAAAGAGAGGCATAGACGCATCTGAAATCGATCTTTTAATTTGTGCAACTACTACCCCTGATATGCAGTTTCCGGCAACAGCAAATATTATCACCGATAAAGTTGGTGCTAAGAACGCATTCGGATTTGATATAAATGCAGCGTGTTCTGGATTTATCTATGCATTAACTACCGCTTCGAAATACATAGAATCAGGTTTATATAAAAAAGTTATAGTGGTAGGAGGCGATAAAATGTCGTCGATTATTAATTATGAAGACAGAACTACTTGTATCATTTTTGGTGATGGCGCAGGTGCTGTTTTATTAGAACCTTCAACAGATGGTAATGGCATTATCGATGCAATACTGAGAAGTGATGGTTCAGGTAGAGTTCATTTACACCAGAAAGCTGGTGGATCTGCAAAGCCAGCAAGCAAAGAAACAGTAGAAGCAAAAGAGCATTACGTTTACCAAGAAGGCCAATCGGTTTTCAAATTTGCGGTAACAAACATGGCAGAAGTATCTGCTGAAATTATGGAGAAAAATAACCTAACATCAGAAGATGTAGCATGGTTAGTTCCACATCAAGCAAACAAAAGAATTATTGACGCAACCGCTCAACGCATGGGCGTAGGTCCAGAAAAAGTAATGCTAAACATTCAAAAATATGGCAATACTACCAACGGAACTATACCTTTATGTTTATGGGAATGGGAAAGTCAATTGAAAAAAGGAGATAATTTAATTTTAGCTGCTTTTGGTGGCGGATTTACCTGGGGCTCAGTATATATCAAATGGGCTTACGATACTAAAAAATAATAGAATACATTTGTAAAAAAATAGCATAATCTAAATAACAAACATATGGACATTAAAGAGATACAAGAACTGATAAAGTTCGTAGCGAAATCTGGTGTTAGTGAGGTTTCAATTGATAGAAAAGAT
>JACCDK010443685.1_pt1 | contig 13581 bp, 10 predicted proteins | sample 7445871 | NCBI WGS metagenome assembly JACCDK01 (sample SAMN15323436, study PRJNA562643) | freshwater metagenome | isolation source: river surface water | place: USA:Blue River Watershed | collected 2017-08-15 | reverse complement strand
TTATTGACTTCATATACCAGCTTCCACAAACTATTGAGGGAGCGCAGTCAACATTAATTTTAAGAAGCCGTCGATAGATTTGTCATCCATCCACTTGATCACTGCCACTAGGTCGTGTTCCGGATCTACGTAAATAGCATTGGTGCCGTTACCGATATGTGTAAATGCAGTGGTTGGAGCGGATGGATACATTTTACGATCTGTGTTTAAAAAATAATTCATGAAGCCATATCCAGTTTGAACTGTGGTGGGTGTAGTTGATTTTTTAATCCATGCTTCAGAAATAATTTGTTGGCCATTCCAGTTTCCTTTTCTTAAAGTCAACAGGCCAAATCTTGCCATATCATAGGCGTTCATAAATAAGCCGCCTCCAAAATGACCTCCGCCACTGACAGATTGAATCATTTTTCCGTCCAATACAATCCAAGCATTTTTATAACCTGTCCAAGCCCAAGTATTACTTGCACCAATAGGTTGCATTACTTGCGTTCTTAAAATTTCTGGTAAGGGCGCTCTCCACACAGTAGTGGCTGCCAAAGCCAATGCATTCACTCTAGTATCATTGTATTTATACACCGTGCCTGGCTCAAAACGTTTTCTGGTGGTCCACTCATCCGATTTATCCGAAGGTCTATCTGCCCAATCTGGCTTGCCCCATAAGACTCCTTCCCAATCACTGGTTTGTCTTAACATATGTTCCCAACTAATTTTTCGATTGTGTTCCGTTTCAAATGGATAGATGAAAGCGTTTGTTGCAATTGGATTTTGATTGGTGGTATTTTGTGCTTCTGCTAATTCGATAGGAGGCATATAGGGATATACTTTATCTTCTATGGAGTGAATCAAACCTTTATCTACTGCTAAACCGACGACTGTAGACAACATACTCTTGGTAACACTATTCACCATTTCTACAGCATTGGGATTGCCCCATTCTGCAATAATATACCCTTTGTAAACAATCACGCCTGATGATGGGCCGCGACTCGCCATTGGCCCTATTGGATCCGAAAATGGTTCTTTGCCAAATTGCATAGCTTGCGAAAGCATTAAGTTTTTTGGAAATCTTGTTTCGTGTCCAATCGCATAGTTGATGGCTTGATTTAAAACGACAGTATCAATTCGAAAACTCGTTGGTGTCTTTTTTTCCCAATTGTCAGCAGCTGGGAAATAGGTTTTATTTTGTGCGTATGTGGTAAAACAAATACTTAGCAACAGGATTAAGAATTGATTTTTCATGCGGATTGATTTAAACTATTTTAATTGAGTTGTATCTACTCTGGTTGGGGTGTCTTTTCCTGCTACAATTGATTGGGCACTGATAGCAATGGCTTTAATGATTTCCTTCATATTGTCCATATCCAATGTTTCAATATGGTCTGAAGCCTTATGATAATTAGGTTCCGAATCCATCTTTGAAGTAGAGATCGTATGTGCTGCTACGCCAAGTCTAGCAAGAGTTGCATTGTCTGAACGATAAAATAAATTTTGTTCGGTATATGGGTCAGGATAAAATTTAAAACTAGACCCTTCTAAGTTTTTTTGTAGAATAGCGCCCATATTCGTTTTTTCAAATCCAGTAATGTAGGCGCTGTTTCTACCCCACTTACTTTCTGTCCCAATCATTTCGATATTAAACATGGCAACTACCTTGGTTGGATCTAATTGCTTTGAAAAATACTGTGCACCATAACCACCCACTTCTTCTGCTGTAAATGCAGCAAATAAAATGGTTCTTGCATTATTATTTAAAGCTTTATAATACTTAGACAACATGATCATTGCAGTCGTACCAGCTGCGTCATCATTGGCGCCATTGTATATTGAATCTCCGTTGATCATGTTTCTAGTATTAATGCCTAAATGATCGTAATGACCCGAAAATATAACATACTCATTAGGCAATGTTTTTCCTGGAATCATTGCGACCACATTTGATAAAGCCATTGATTCTATTTGATGGCTGGCTTGAATCGTATAGCTAGTGGGCATTGCATTGGTCAGTATAAAAATAATATTAGACTGATTGAATGAAAGATTGTTTTTAAAACGAACCAGTCTTCCAAAATTTTGAGCATGTGCTTCGTCTACCAACACAATGGCATTTTGATTTGCACCAATGAATTTAGCTGCTGCTTGATTTAAATTTTCAGTAGCAGTAATTTTTGAAAGCGCATAGCCAGTTTGTTCATTGATTTTAATGTCAGGCTGAACTGTCACAACAATCACTTGTTTATTATCAAGCACATTTCCATCCATGCTTGCGGTTAAGCTGATAAATTTAGGTCTATTAATAGTAAAACTTTGTAAATAACGATTGTCACCTTGTAGCGACTTTAAACCTGCTGATTCAAATTCCTTGGCAATAAAAGCAGCTGCTTTGTCTATTCCAGGACTAAATGTTTTACGTCCTTCCATGGCATCAGAAGCTAAAATGCCTTCTATTCTTTCTGTCTCCGCCTTGGTAATTATTTTATCAATTAATTGACTAATACCTAAACAAGGGATTAACAATGCGATACATATTAATTTAATCAGTCTCATATTTTACATTTTAGAATTCCTTTAAAGATAATTTCATTTTGAATGCAAATGAAAAAAAGCTTGACGGACGGAAAATCAAACTTGGATTAAACCTTTAAATATATTTTTTGTCTAAATTGCTAGTAAATATATTGCATGTCGCTCACCCCCCTTTCAAGCAAATTAGGCCTAGCAACCTATCAAGGTCCATGGACAAAGCAAACTGCTACGCATTTATTAAATCGAACTTTATTTGGGGCAAAACAGGCAGAAATTGATGCATTTTTTACAAAAGGACTAAGTCAATCTGTTACTGAACTGCTTAATCCAACTACACCTATGCCTGCGCCGCCGGTGAATGAATACAATACTGCCACTGTTATAGACCCTGCTGTGCCAGTTGGTGCCACCTGGGTGAATAACCCTACTGGTGATGGTACCATCAATAGTTTAAGAAGGAATAGTTTTAAAAAATGGCTTGCAGGGATCATGATACACCAAGCGCCAAGCATTAGAGAAAAACTAACCTTGTTTTGGGCCAATCATTTTGGCACCGAAGCCGATACCATCTCCAATGCAAATTATGTGTACCAACATCATGATACCCTAAGAAAAAATGCACTTGGCAATTTTAAAACAATGGTTAAAGCCATTACCATTGACCCGGGTATGTTACGTTATTTAAATGGCTATTTAAATACAGCTGCTGCTCCAGATGAAAACTACGGAAGAGAATTACAAGAATTATTCACTGTTGGAAAAGACAATCCAGTTCAATTTTCAGAAGCTGACGTAAAAGCAGCAGCTAGGGTCCTAACTGGATGGCGTATCAATTCAAGCTATACTAGCTATTTTGATTCAACCAGACACGATACAGGTAACAAACAATTTTCTAGTTATTATAATAATAAAGTTATCACAGGAAAAGCCGGTCAAGCAGGCGCTACAGAAACCGATGAACTGATTCAAATGCTTTTCGAAAAAGCAGATACAGCAAAATATATCTGTAGAAGATTATATCGATGGTTCGTTTATTATTATATCGATGATACTGTCGAGAAAAATATTATTGAACCGCTCGCCATCATTTTTAAAGAAAATAATTTTGAAATAACACCTGTATTAAATGTCCTTTTAAATAGTGAACACTTTTTTGACCCTATCTATTTGGGTTGTCAAATTAAAAGTCCAATTGACCATGTGATTGGCACGCTTCGAAAAGCAAATGTGGTATTTCCCAATGCGGCTACTGATTATGTAGACGCTTATGGGCATTTTAATAATATGGTTGGACAGTTAACGAGTTTAGGTCAAAATCTTGCAGACCCACCCAATGTTGCCGGCTGGCCTGCTTATTACCAGTCTCCAGAGTTTTATGAATTATGGATCAATGCTGACACCTTACCTAAACGTAATAAATTCACTGACCTAATGGTGGATACCGGGTATACCAGAAACGGCAGAAGAGTCATCATTGATGGGATTGCTTTAGCAAAAACTATTTCAAGTAAACCAGCTGACCCGAATCAATTGATACAAGATTTATTTGCACTATTCATTTCAACTGAAATAGACCAAACGCTTAAGGATAATTTAAAAAAACAAATTTTACTAAGTGGTCAGACATCGGATTATTATTGGACAGACGCATGGAATAGTTATCAATCGATTCAAAACACGATCAATTTCAATTTAGTCAATAACAGATTGAAAACTTTACTAAAATATATTATGAACCTGCCAGACTATCAATTAAGTTAAATGAAGAGAAGTACTTTTTTACGCAATAGTCTAGCAATACTTACGCCTACGGTTATAAGTGGTAATCCGATTCATATATTGGATCATCACGCGGTTATTGATACCAAAGCTTTGGAAGCCGTAAACAATGACAGGGTATTGGTGATTATTCAATTAAATGGAGGCAACGATGGGTTGAATACGGTATTGCCCATTGATCAATATGATAAATATTATACCGCTAGAACAAATATCGCAATCCCTGAAAAAAAGATTCTTGGTTTAAATGGGTTTAATGCTACAGGCTTGCATCCCTCTATGACAGCAATGCAAAGGCTTTTTAATGATGGTCAATTAGACATTGTACAGTCAGTTGGTTATCCTCAACCTAATTTCTCTCACTTTAGAGCGACTGATATTTGGATGAGTGGGTCTGATAGCAATGAATATATTAATACGGGATGGGTGGGCAGATTTTTAGATGCAAACTATCCTGGCTACCCAGATAACTATCCAAATGACAAAGATACAGATCCATTGGCCATTCAAATTGGTTCCATTACTTCGCTCACTTGTCAAGGCCCGATGGTGAATATGGGTATGAGCATTTCGGATCCCAATGCATTTTATAATTTATTAGAAAATGCAGATCAAGCGGTGCCTAATACCAATGCAGGATATGAATTAAGTTTTATTAGAAGAATTTCTAAGCAAACCAATAAATATGCTGCCCGTATAAAAGCCGCCTCGGATGCGGTGTCACAACAAACGACTTACCCAAATACAAGTTTAGCCAACCAGCTAAAAATTGTCGCTAGATTAATCAAAGGCGGATTGAAAACTAAAATTTACTTAGTTAACTATGGTGGCTTTGACACCCATGCAGGACAAGTTGTAGCCACAGATACGATAACAGGTACACATGCTAATTTATTAGGTGCCGTTTCTGAAGCAATTGGCGCTTTTCAAAACGATATTAAAAATCAAGCAATAGAAGACAGGGTAATTGGTATGACTTATTCTGAATTTGGAAGAAGAATTAAATCCAATGCTAGTGGCGGTACCGATCATGGTGCAGCTGCTCCTTTATTTTTATTTGGAAAAAATGTAAGAGGCGGCGTATTTGGAGAAAACCCAACGATCCCAAGTTCAGTTACCGTGAGTGATAATGTACCTTACCAGCACGATTTCAGAACGGTATACAATAGTATTTTAAAATACTGGTTTTGTGTAAATGAAGCAGATAATAAACAGATCATGTTAAAGGATTTTCCAAGTTTAAATTTAATCAATGCAAGTGCTTGTGCCGTAGCCATGGAAAATCCTGTTTTTGAAAAAAACGCCAATATTGTAGCTTATCCTAATCCATTTAACAATCAAACTAGAGTTGAATTTAAAACAGATGGAGGGCATACTTTAGTTCAATTACTTGACACAACCGGTGCGGTGATTCGAGTTTTAGTAGATCGTGTTTTTAGTTACGCAGGGATGAATAGCGTTACTTTGTCTGGAGCTGCGCTACAAGCTGGGGTGTATTATATTAGAATACAAAATGGCGTGAACCAGCATGTAAAAACAATCATTAAGCTATAGCTTTAAACTTTTTGATTGTTTAATGGTCTAACTTCAGCACACATGACAGACCAAGCGCTCATTATACAATTTCAAACTGGCGATGCTAAAGAAGCCGCCTTTACTCAGTTGTTAAAAAGACATCGTGAAACTGTATTTTTTCAAATCAAGAAAATGGTACTGGAACATGCCGATGCAGATGATATTGCGCAGGCTGTTTGGATCAAGGTTTGGCATAAATTAGATGGATTTAAGCAAGAGAGTGCCTTTAGTACCTGGCTTTTTAGGGTGGCATACAATGAAACATTAAATTTTATTGCTCAAAAAAAACGACTACAGGGACAGCTTGCTCAAAATCAATCAGATAGCTTTTTGGAGCACCCATCCAGTCAAAATGAACTTAAAGCCTCTGCCATTCAGATTAAACTTGAACGTGCAATTTTGGAATTACCTGAAAAACAACGTTTTGTGTTTATGTTAAGGTATTATGAGGCTTTTGATTACGAAAAGATTGCCTCCATTACAGGGACAACTGTTGGTGGGGCTAAAGCAAATTATCACCAAGCAGTCAAAAAAATGACTGAAATGTTACAACTAGATTAAACCATTGATCTCCTTGGAGGTCTAAATTATAGCATGGAAAACGAAATGATTTCAAAAGAATTAGAAGCTGCGTTAAAGGGCTTTCAAACCAAAACGAGTCAGGTGCCTGAAGGGTATTTTGATCAGTTTGAGCAGGATTTAATGCGCAAGATTCAGGCTGATAAAAGTACACCTAAAAAAGCAACTCTCTTTTTTATAGGAAGGTCGACTAAACAATACTTAGTAGCAGCAAGTTTACTTTTTGCCATTGTGGCTGGTGCTCTTTTATTCGACAAGTCCTCAAATGAAGCGTCTATAAGGAAAGAGGCATTGGTTCAAATTGAAACATTACCAGACGAAACAATTGAAATATATGTAAACGAAAATGAATTAGTGGCAGAAGTAGATTACACAACAGCCATTGAAACTTTAGAAACTTCTGTCCAGTTAGGCAATAATTAAACTGTTTGTAAAATTTTAAATCATAAAAAAAGTCTACTGATTTATTTTTAAAAGTTAGACGCCAACTAAACAATTATACTATGAAAAAATTACTCGTTCTTTTTGGATGTATGTTATCTATTTTGTTCGCAGCTGCGCAACAAAGACCAATGCATCGACCTGGAAAAATGCCGCCTCCTCCTATGGAGCGTATAAGTAAAGCGCAAAGAGCTCAAATGGAATCATTTAAAATTCAATTCATCACTAAAAAATTGAACCTGACTCCTGAAGAAGCAGAAAAATTTTGGCCAGTGTACAATGAGCAAAAAGAAGCAAGTAAAAAATTAATGCAGGCAGAAAAAGACGACGAAATTGCTTTTCATGAGTCAATGCTTGCGATTAGAAAAAAATATAAGAAGGACTTAACACCTATCTTAAAATCAGAAGACAGGGTGAATCAAGCATTAAAAGTAGATAGAGAATTACTGAATAAAATGCGCAACGAAATGATACGCAGAAAAAGAGCGCCTATGCAATAAGTTGAGTGTGGTTTTAGAAAAAAGCACTAGCCGGGGGGCTAGTGCTTTTTATTGTATCAAATACCAGGAGACAATATCAATGATTCCCTTAAGAATCATCAAACCATCAATCCATAAAATACTTTTGTAGATGCTTTTTTCTTTAATAGCCACTGTTGATGCTTTGTAGATGGCAATATAAAAAACTGAATGGAGCATCCAAGCGAAGCTTGTAAAATGCAAACTACTTGACAGCAGGACATCAATGCTTATATAGCTTAATAGTATAGGTATGACGATTTTTTGATTGATTTGATCTAAACCAATTTGGATAGGAATCGTTTGAATATGAACGGGTTTATCTCTTTGCATGTCTTTAATATCAAATAAGATAGCAAGTAGTAAAATAAAAAGGAACAATTGAAACAAATAGAATAGTAGTAACCATTGCGGCTGTGGCGTAGGTGTTTCTATGGATTGAAAAAAATATACAGGTAAATATCCCCCAACTATAGTCCAGACAAAAGCAATCGCTACAGATTTAAATACCCCATTCTTTTTTAAACTACTAGTATTGTAAAGAGCAGATATAGCAACGGTACCTAATAGAATAATAATTTGTTTAAAATGTAGATTCAACAAGGCAGGATGTTTGACTATAACGTAAAACATAAGCACAAGCAAGATGAATGCTAATACCCACTGCCTTATTTTTAAATAGGTATGATATGTTTGATACCAAATTGCCCTAGCTTGATTATGCTCATTTGGCAGTTCGTTGAAATAAGCATTTGTATAATATACAACAGTAGCTATGTAAGAGGCTGCCAATAATAATATAGAGGGTATTTTGCCTGTTAGATACAAGCCTGAACTTATAGAAAGTGCCACAATGCACCAACCATAAAAATGGTTATTCCATAATAAATAGCCAATCCATTTGTTTTGTATTTTCAAACTATCTTAAATATATTATTAGCGATGGGTAGTCTATTTTGATAATTCTAAATGGTATTCTTGAATCAACGCTGGATTTTCAGGACTCAACGTAAAACTTAATTTTAAATTTTGTTTTTCACCTTGTAAGATGCAGTAACCTCTTAATTGATTTTCTGCCACCATCTTTCCTACGGATTGAATAGAACCAGCCTTTTCGAATAATTGTTTTGCTTCTGCTTTTAATTCGTCTATCAAATAATCATCAAAAAAGTTTTCAGCAAAAATAGATGGAAGCTTCTCCCAATTGGGTAAAAGTTGAACAAGTTCCATTTGACGTTGTGCTAGTATAGGTGATACAGTAACTTGTCTTGGCTGAAGTCGGGCAATTTGTACTAAGGTATCTAACACAATTAAATTCATGGTAGATGTAGGTGCATACGTGTGGTTCGCAAAAAAGATAACACCTAAGCCATATTCAGGTAAGAAGCGCCAGTTGCTTCCAAAGCCTGGCAAACCGCCACTATGCCCTACACTTGTTTTGCCTTCTGCATCATGCATCCAATTTAAACCATAACTATAACTTGTGGTGGTCGCTAATTTTTTTCCAGACGGAAATTGATAATTAGGATTCAACCCTATAAAAGTATATGGCTGATGCATTTCTCTTACCGTACTTCTTTTAATGACCTTGTTTTCCGGATCATTTCTTTCTGGCCATGCTGCTTGATGCAAGGCTACATATTTTGCAAAATCAGCAATAGAAGTGATCATGCCTCCCATTGCACCATAAATACCATCTTTCAGTAATGGCACATTGACCCAGGCTCCTTTAATAGTGCGATAACCCTTAGCAAGATTGACTTTTGGAATCCTTGTGTATTCGTAAGTGGTATGCTGCATACCTAATGGATCTAAAATGGACTGTTTGATATAAGCATCATAAGTCAATCCAGAAACCTTGTGAATGATATAGCCCAACATCGCAAAGCCAAGATTGCTGTATTCGTAATGTGCTCCGGTAGAATTAGAAAAAGAAAGTCCTTTTTCAATTAAGGCAATTAAGTCTGCTTCAGAATCAGCTAGTTGTCTGTCACCCCATGGATTATCTTCTGGAAAACCTGCTTGATGTGCCATTAAATGACGAATGGTAATTGGGGCGCCATCCTTGGTTAACACCTGTCCTTTCATCGCTGGAATGTATTGATCAATAGGATCATCCAATGTCAACTTGCCTGCATCCCTTAATTGAAGGATCGCCATGGTAGTAAAGCTTTTAGACATAGATGCAATACGAAACATGGTTTCATTATTGGCAGGAATTTTATCTTCTAAATTTGCCCAACCTTCCGCTTTTTGATACAAAACCTTACCATCTAACACCACTGCAAATGCATACCCTGGAAAGTGATGCTTTGTTGCATATGCTTTATACAACGATTCAACTAGGGGCATAGCAGCTTCTACTTTGGTCCTGCGTTCGGTATCAGCAAAACTTGCAGGTTTGAACTGTTGCGTCGTTTGTGCAAAGCCATTTGTTACAATCAATTGCAGGAGCAATAGCGCTACTAGTATTTGTTTTTTCATGTGGTCTGTATTCATCACAATTTAGCTTTTAATTCAAAAAAATAAAGTAATTTTCTGCACTTAATCAATAGCTATGCGTAAACAATTTTTTCTAGCATTATTTGCTTTCCCTATTATTCTTTTTGGTCAACAAAAGGCAAACTATGACCTAGCGGCAAGATTTTCTCCCAAGAAATTGGATAAAATGATCTTCTCTTTGTCAGTTGACCCTCATTGGCTCAAGCAATCCAATAAGTTTTGGTATGTGTATGAAACCAGTGAAGGAAAACAATGGATGATCGTTGATCCGATGAAAAACGAAAAGAAGCCTATGTTTAATAAAGAACAATTGGCCGCTGCATTAACTAAAATTGTAAAAGATCCATTTGATGCCCAGCATCTTCCTATTGATTCTGTAAAATTCATAAAAGATGAAAATTGGATTCAGTTTGAAATTAAAAGCACTATTGATATAGACAAACCAGGTGCTACTAAAAAAGATGGAAAGGCAGAAAAAATTAAAAAGACTTTTTACTTTGAATACAATTTAAATACAGCTCAACTCAACGAATTAGTTGATTTTAAGAAGCCAAAAAGAAAGCCAAGTTGGGCGAATATGGCGCCAGACCAATCTAAGGTAGTCTTTGGAAGAAATTATAATTTATACTACATGGACAAAGCAAACTATGAAAAAGCTTTGATCAATGAAGAAGATAGCAGCATTGTAGAAATTCAAATTACTAAAGACGGCATTCAAAATTTCAGCTGGCATAACGAAGGTGGTGCTGGTGGAGGTGGAGAAACCAATGTGGATGTCGAAAAAAACAAAAACAAAAGAAAGCCAGTATTTGGCTACTGGAGTGAAAATAGCAAGCAACTAGCTATCGTAAAAGTAGATAACAGAAAGGTGAAAGATCTATGGGTGATCAATAGTATTGCTGACCCTAGACCAACACTTGAAACCTACAAGTATTGGATGCCAGGTGAAAAAGAGGCGCCAGTAGATCATTTGATGTTGGTAGATATGATGAATTACACCCATAAAGAAATCAATGTATCACAATATAAAGACCAAGATATTTCACTGTGGAATAAATCTGCCGCAGTAAATTCAAGAGATGATGAGTTTAAACCCATGATCTGGTTGGGCACCAACGAGCAATTGTATTTAGCGAGAACAAGTCGTGACTTAAAAAAGATTGATCAATGTGTTGTGAATACAAGCACTGGTGAAGTGAAAGTATTGGTGGCTGAATCAATGAACACTTCGATTGAAATTAAAAAGCCGGAGTTAATTAAAAATGGTGCAGAATTAATTGAATGGAGCGAAAGAGACGGATGGGCACATTTATATTTATATGATGGCCAAGGAAAATTAAAAAATCAAATTACAGAAGGTGCATGGCATGTAGAGGAAGTGGTAGGCGTAGACGAAGCAAAAAGAGTGGTTTACTTTACTGCTAATGGAAGAGAAAATTTAGCTGGCGGTGGCAAGGAAGATCCATACTATATGCATTTGTATAAAATTAATCTGGATGGAACAGGATTGCAATTGTTGAACGCAGGTAATTTTGATCATAGTGTAAGTCTAAATGACAATAACAGCTATTTTGTTAATACTGCATCAAGGGTCAACACAACACCTGTTTCAAGTTTGCATAGCGCAGATGGAAAAAAATTAATGGATTTAGAAACCGCTGATTTAAGAAGTCTTTTTGCTACTGGTTATAAATTTCCAGAAACCTTCAAAGTAAAAGCGGACGACGGTATTACAGACCTATATGGTGTGATGTATAAGCCTTATGACTTTGATAGCACTAAAAAGTACCCAATCATCGAATACGTTTACCCTGGTCCTCAAACAGAATCTGTGAATAAAACTTTTAGCAAAGGTATGGATCGTATCGACCGTTTAGCACAGCTTGGATTTGTAGTAGTGACAATGGGCAATCGTGGTGGCCACCCTGCACGCAGTAAGTGGTACCATAATTATGGCTATGGTAATTTGAGAGATTATGGATTAGCAGATAAAAAAGCCACCATTGAACAATTAGCAGATAAATTTAATTTTATTGACCGCAACAAAGTTGGTATCCACGGTCATAGTGGTGGTGGATTCATGAGCACTGCTGCCATGTTGGTTTATCCAGATATTTTTAAAGTGGCAGTTAGTAATGCGGGCAACCATGACAATAGTGTATACAACAGATGGTGGAGTGAAAAACACCATGGCGTAAAAGAAAATATTGCTGAGAAAGGCGATACTACTTTCAGTTATATGATTGATAAAAATCCAGACCTAGCTAAAAACCTAAAAGGCAAATTGTTATTGATCCATGGTGAAATAGATAATAACGTGCATCCAGCAAATACTTTACGCGTTGTGAATGCATTGATTAAAGCCAATAAAAGATTTGACATGTTGATCTTGCCAACACAAAGGCATGGTTTTGGTGACATGAATGAATATTGGTTCTGGAGAACTGCCGATTACTTTTCTAAATATTTACTAGGAGACCATACAGAAAGATCAGTAGATATAGACGAATTGAATAAAGACATTGAAAGAAAGAAGTAAAGTCTTTTTTCAAACAGCTTGAATTAATAAAAAAAGGCCCCGAAATTTCGGGGCCTTTTTTTATTTCAACAGTTTTTCACATTTTTTCCAATAGCCAAAAAAACTAGGGAAATACCCGGAGACTTCCGGAAATAGCCAATCTCTATTTTCCTGTATCCCTTCGTAATGAAGGGTTGTTGGGTGTTCTTTATAGTAAAGTACCTTTGTCAGTTCAACTCCTGCTTCATGCTTATCTGTGTGTAATTTATTTAGCTGGCTTTTTAATGCTTCAAAATTTCCTACAAATATTTGTAAGTCATTTATGTTTTCAAAAGCAAGATCGATGATAAACTGCATTACATTTTGTGTGACAGGAAAAATTTCAAAATGATTTGGCTCTAATAATAGAATTCGATTTACCTGTTCCTTTTTATGCCATAAAGGGTCTAGGTTAAAGCTATTATAAATACAATAAGGTAAATTAGTATTGATTTTGTTTACATCAAAGCTTGCAAATTTTATAGATCGTATAATAGAATCAAAACTATCAAATTTTTGTAATGCTGTTATTGGATCTACTGGTTCAATCCAATCCTGCTTATAAGTAGATCTAAGTTGACCATTGGCATCAAAGAGGGCAGTTGGTAAATTTTCATAGGCTGTATCTAAAAAAGTATGCCGCTGGTTGGTGCCGGTGTATTTATTAATATTTTCTTGATTGGCCACATATTGTTTACTACTAGAAGTACCAGCTACCCATTGCCAGCTTAAAAAATTAGCAGCAGGATCATGATCCAATAAATGTGCATACATCCACTTAGCACCAGGTAGCCAGGCGGCTTTAAATATATTAGCATGTAACATGGAAATATACATTCGTAAATGGTTATGTAAATATCCCTGCTCATACAGTTGGTGAATTGCTTTGTCTATGGCAGTGATCCCGGTGGCTGCGCTTATGATTGCATTCGGCGAATGAGGCAGTACCTGATTGGTTTGAGGTGTTTTCAAATCCTGCAAAATCATATTGCCCTTTGCCTGCCAAACCCTTTGGAAATATTCCCTCCAAGCCATTTGTTGCATGAAACCCAGCCAAGCTTGTTTTGAATACTTGCTTTTTAGGGTCTCCATTATGAATACTGGGCT
>JACCDK010088517.1_pt1 | contig 13605 bp, 14 predicted proteins | sample 7445871 | NCBI WGS metagenome assembly JACCDK01 (sample SAMN15323436, study PRJNA562643) | freshwater metagenome | isolation source: river surface water | place: USA:Blue River Watershed | collected 2017-08-15 | reverse complement strand
TTTGCTGACCGTTGAAGCATTAATGTGCACCCTGGCCCGTTAGCCCCACAGCCCCACAACGGCCGATTTGCGCGGGTAATCCCTGTTCTTCAGCACCCAATCTTGGTAAGCAGCACCCCCTTTCATAGGGCAAGATTTCCCCATGCGCTTAGACCATGTCTCATATGTGACCTCCCATGATCAGCTCGCCGACACCGTTCAGCGCCTTGGCGCTCGCCTAGGCAGCACCTTTGTTGATGGCGGAGTCCACCCACGCTTTGGCACTCGCAACTTCACAATGCCATTGCAAAATGGTCAATACATCGAAGTTGTCTGCCCACTAGATCACCCAGCAACAGAGCAAACCCCTTGGGGTAAAGCTGTGAGCAAGAAAGCACAAGAAGGCGGCGGCTGGCTTACTTGGGTTTTTGCAACGGAAGATATTTCAAAGGTTGAAGAGAAGTTCGGTCGCAGTGCAATCGAAGGACACCGCACTCGTCCTGATGGCAGCGACTTAAAATGGAAGCAAATCGGAGTTAATGAGATCACCGATTCTCGCGAACTTCCATTCTTCATTCAGTGGCTAACCGCAGATCACCCATCACAAGATGGAAAAGCAGTTGCTGCAATTGAGAAAATCACGATTGCTGACACTGATCACTTGGCTGATTCTTGGTTTAAGTCAGAAATTCTTGGTGGACTAAATGGAGCAAACGTTGAGTTTATTGATCCATCAACAAATGATGGCGAATTTGGAATTGTTGCAGTGCATCTCGCCACGCCTAATGGCTTAGTGAGGTTAGATTAATTCAGCCCATGGCATCGTCCATACTTTCTTGCTTGATGTTGACTTATTCTACTAAGTCCCATTAAGAGATTTTTAACTCGAAAATTTTTGTAATAGATTGAACGCTTGAATTCATTCAAAAGTATCGCTGTTATTATTCATATGTACTGATGATTAAACTGCTAATTCGGTATTTGCCCAATAATAAAAATTGAGAATAATCAGTTGGGCCAAAAATTCTTGCACAAAGATCGTGGCTGCGATCAATGTAGAAATGCAATCAGGATCGAACCTAAGTCACAGCCTCACAGGATGAATCAACCCAAAACGCACTTGGCCTTCTGGCTAAATCAACTTTCCTTACTATACTTAGATTCGAATTGGGGTGTACAACATGGTAAATAAATCAATCAAACGATCACCATTGAAAATTGATTATTGTGGGTCCTGAATATGTCGGCCAAGCAAAACACTAATTCATCAATTTATGTATTCGGAAACTCTTTCGCAAGCTTAGCCGCAATCTCTAAACTTCGTGAGAAAAATCTGGATTTCATTTGGGTTCATCAAGGAACAAATATCGAAGGAATCTGGAGAGGAATATCTTACAAAGATCGGATACTTGATTTGGGAATGATTAACTTTGAATTGGATGTCAGGCACCCCAATCCTTCTAGTGATTTGAGTACTTATTCACAATACACAATCAATGATTGCGCAAGATTTTCAAGTGTGGTGTCTGATTTTATATCTAAGGATCTAGAACTAAAGCAATTGCCACAAATTAAAGTATTTGAGAATGGAAATTTATATCCTGATCATTTAATTTCCAATAATTTTTCTGACTTAACTCGCTTTTCTTCTTCTTCTATACTGGGAACTAGCATTCCTGAGTATTTGCATCCTTCAAAGAAGTATTCGATCAAAGGAAGAGACAACCTCATCAATATTTCTTACCTAGACTATGTTGAAAATTTCTTTGGGAAAAAAACGGCCCGGGATTTGTTTCTAATTTGGGCTGATCACTTGATTGGGACTAATGTCTCTCTCTCAAACACTTACAGGCATCGAGCAGCATGGTTGCCGCTACCATATCCAGAAACTATACAAGCCGCCATTGCAGGCGAACCGATTCAAGATTATTCATACAATTTTCATTATCCTTCCGATGTAACTTTCTCCGAGTATGCAAATAAAACATTCCTTGAACTTTTTGAAGACTCCTTTATCCAAAAAATTGACTTCAATACTTTAGAAAAAAGTGAATTAAGGCAAATTCTTAATTCGAAATCAAATGTTTTTTGGGGAGGAAAACTGGACTTGTTCTTAAGCGAGGTCGAGGAACAAGATATTTTTGAGGTGACTAAATATCGAAATTTGATAAATATAGACGTATATGAAATCCAGCTCATAAGTACATTTAATGAGTATGTTGTTCTCAACAATGACCCCGTAGATGAAAACTGGTATCGCATTACAATTATCCCAAATGTAGTTTTTGAAGGCAATCGCCGAATTGCGGTAATTGAATCCCGGGGATCGAAGGTAGATTTCTTGGCAACTCAACACTTTCAGTCGTTGGGGATCAACATCGATTCACATGTGAAAAGTATTAAAGGGATTCCAGTCTTCTTAACCTTAGATGGGCAACAATACTTAAATTATGAAAATTGGTATCAATTTTTTACTCTCAAATATCAAAATGTTGAATTTGGAGGAGGCTCGTCATTTGCTTACTCCGCCACTTTCAGTGATCAGATAATTCAAGGAGTTAAATTCTCAGAAAAGGTTAGTGATAATGACAAGAAGTGAATTCAGAAGTTCATTAGAGGCAATAGCGTCAAAATATCATTTAGGCGATGTATTAGACGACAAAATTTATGATCACATGTTTCATACTGATCTTGCAGTTAAAATTTCGAGTCATCTTAAACCAGGCACCCGTGTTCTTGAATTAGGATACGGGGAGGGTACTGTTTCTTCTGAAATCTATATTGAGAACAGTACGGAAAGGCACATAATTGAAGGTGCAAAGGATCTAGCCGAAACTGCCGCTAGAGACTTGGGGAGTACCGCACAAATTCACAACTGCCTTTTTTCCGAATATAAATCGGATGTAAAATTTGACTTGGTGTTGGCGACGAATGTTTTTGAACATGTGGAAGATACTTCAGAACTCTTTCAATCCATTAAGCAGTGGCTAAAGCCCGATGGAATCTGCATAATAACCGTGCCGAATTCCGAGAGTTTTCATCGGAAAATAGCCGTCGAAATGGCACTGCAAGTATCGACAAAGACTTTATCTAAGCGTGACGAAATTGTGGGGCATCTTCGTGTTTATGATCTGGCAGAAATTTCTCATGAAATACGTTCAAATGGATTCACTATCATTAAGTCAGAAGGAATGGTTTTAAAGTTCTTGAGCAACTCACTTCAAAAACTTCTACCTATTGAGGTTATTGCTGCTTTGCATAAAGTTTCCAAGCAGTATCCACCCGACTATTCAGCAAATCTGTACTTGGAAGTTGCTATAAAATGAATGAATATTTTATAGATCCCGATCCCTATTACACTCCTCGAATATCGATAGGTCCATTCAGCCTCAAAGATACAGTTATAAATGACCCATATAAGAATACAGATTCCCTTCGTTATCTCGGTTCAAATCTTGTCTACACAAATTCTGGGAAAGATGCGATCAGATTGGCTTTGGATTATCTCCAGCTCAAAAGTAAAGATATTGTTGGAATAGTAACAACGTCTAGAAACTCTTATGTTAGTAAATGTGTTACTGAAACTATTTCTGAATATTGCGCTTGGAGCATGTATGAGGTCGGTAGCGAAGTGGATGTCTTATTCATAATTCATGAGTTTGGAACTTTGTTACCACTCACTTCGATGCAAGTATTCAGAGAAATGGGAATTCCTATAATAAATGATTTTGCCTATTCGCTCCTTACTTTGATTATGAATGAGCGAGAGGATTTTTGTAAAGAGATTAATATTTCAAGTTTCCCAAAGAGCTTTAACGTCAATTTTGGAGGAGTGCTCGGTGTGCCATCTTTAATCGAAGATCCTGAAGTTAAGTTTCATAGCAAGGCAATTCTTGAGAGAATACCGTTGGACCTATCCACTGCTGCGATACAAGAGAATATTAATAAGAGAAAGTTAAATCGGGCGTATTACAAAGAAGAACTGTCAAGTTACGGATATAAAGTAGTTTGGGATGAGGAAGATGTCTGTCCAGGTGTATGTATGATTGAACCTTCAAGGTCAACGAATTTGCAGCGCCTTAAGACATTTCTACAGCGAAATGGCATTGAATCCAGCGTTTTTTATGGTCAGGAAAAATTTTTTGTACCAGTACATCAACTAATGACATTAAACGAGCTCGAATATGTGTGCTTCATGATAAAGGCATATAAAGATGAAAATTGAAAAAGAAGCCACCGGCTTCAGGAATTCTAGAGACTTTATTTACTTTACAAAATCGTGCAGAAATAGCATAAAACAAGTGTTGACCACATCCGAGAATCCTACGAGAATTCTAATCCCAGCATATGTTGGATTATCACTTGTAGAGGGCTCTGGAATACTCGACCCTATTAAGGAATCGGGAACGGAATTTGATTTTTATGAGGTAGATAGCAATCTTGATCCGTTACTACCATCTTTGGAATCAAAAATCGCATCTTTTGATCCAACACATGTGTTACTTGTTAATTACTTTGGTTTCTTGATAGGTAATCGTGATTCTGCATATAGCGTTATCTCAAAATTTCCGGTGCAAATAATTGAAGATTTTGCACACTTGATCGAACCACTGCGAGATCGTAAGACTATTTCCATGAAAGCCAATTACGAGGTTTTTTCATTGCATAAATCAATAGGATCAGGAGTTGGTGGCGGAGCCTTAGTCACAACCATTCCAGATTCACTTATAAACGACACCATTCCTGAATCATCGTTATTGTCCTATTCAAAATCCAATCTAAATTATATTTCTGAAATAAGGTTGAGAAATTTTTATCACCTAGAGAAAGAAATAGATTGGAACCATACCGAGATTTTCTCTCGATTCTTCAGTGACGGAAGAAAACCGATTATCCCATTGAATTTTCCCATCAAGCTATCAAGCAAAATTATTCGTCATAATCTTTATGATTTTCTTACGAAGGAAAAAATATTTCCAACATCTCTGTATCATCGCTTAGTGCCTGAAATTACTCAGGAAAGGTATCCAAATTCAATAGAAATCAGCAATACAGTGTTGAATTTGCCGATCCATCAAGATGTGGGACCTGGAGAATTGAATTTGATGATAAAAGTCCTACAGAGGTTTTGTGATGGCGAGTAATTATTGGAAAGATTATTGGAGTAAAATCCATAATCCTGAATCAGCGGACTTGCAAGTGCAAGTCGCCCGCACAAGGATGGGAAATCCGATTGCAAATGAACCCTGGATTCAAACAGTAGAGTATGTTAAGAATTTGTTAAGCCTGAAGAGTAGTGATGTCTTTCTAGATGCCTGCGGAGGCAACGGATTGTTTGCATCTCAATTCGACACTCTTTGTAAAAAAACAATTGTAGTTGATGTGAATGCAGAGCTGCTATCAAACCTTAAAAAGCGATCTCCAGAAATCAATGTTGTGAATTCTGATTTAATCGAATTCCTTGAAATTAGTGAAGAAAAATTCGATAAAATCCTGTTTTATGCGGGCATTCAGTACTTCTCAGAGCATGAAGTACTTCACATTTTGAATAAATACATGAATTTGCTTAATCCGGGTGGAATCTTACTCATCGGTGACATTCCCGATCTTGGAAGTAGGGATTCCTTTTTGGCGAACGATGGAAGATTCACTCGGTACTTTGATAATTTAAGGGAGGGGAAAGAAACTATAGGTACCTGGTTTTCATACCAATGGATATCTGCACTATCCAACTATTTGGGTTTTGAGTCCTGCGAATTGCATATCCAGCCCGAATATCAGATTTACTCGGATTTTCGCTTCGATGTTGTAATCCGAAAGCGATAATGACATGACACTTCCTCTTTTTTGGACAAAGAATTTCACTGAGTATCAAAAATGCGAGCAAATACAAATAACTAGCTCAAATAAAAGGAAATTTTTAGTAAATTACGTAAACAATGACGAAATCTTGAGAATACCTGGACGCCTTACATTTGGGGGTTTCTTTCCGACTGACAGCAAAACTATTAAATCAAGTGAATTTTCTGAAATTTTAGTTAGATTTTTTTCAGAGTCTTTATTAGGTGTCCCCATGGAATGGAAACTACCCCCTGATTATTTCTACCCACGAATTTTTAAAGCTCAGTATCAAAATCTCGCGCCCACCATCCATAGCGAGGTTGTAGACTTAAATCAACACGTTTTAATTAAGAATTGGCATTTTGAGATGCTGAGTAAAGGAAATAGAAAAAAATTTCGTCAAGCTCACAACTCAAATCTCATTTATCATCAAGGCTCAATAGACGATGTTTCCAAATGCTATCAAGTTTTGTCTGCAAATCGCTCAGCCAAAGGTGTCAAAGTGTCGATGACAGAAACTGAAATGCAAACTGCGTTAAGAATTTTTCCAGATTTTTATAGAATTCATTTTCTTGAAAAATCTGGTCATGTAGCAGCAATGTGCTTAACGGTCGACATTGCCCCAAAGATACGTTACGTTCTTTATTGGGCCGATAACCTAGAGTTTAGAGGAATTAGCCCACTTGTTTTCTTGTTCGAACGTTTAGTAACGTTTTGCAAATTAGATAAGGTGGAAGTCTTAGATCTAGGAATTTCTTCCGTGAACGGTGAGATCAATGACGGTCTGTTCAACTTTAAGAGAAATCTAGGGGCACTTTCTTCAAGCAAGAAGTCGATCTTAATACCAACTAGTTTAATTTGACAGTGCGACCATAGTTACGCGAAGAATAAATCAATGGTTCTGCTCCCATATTGCATACAAACCCATTTACGTCAGCCATTATGATTACCGTATCGCTGACAGAAATTGTCTCACGAACCGTTAGCTTGAACCAGCAAACAGTATTATCAATCCAACTTGGAAAATCCAACAATTCATCATTCAGTTGATCAACCGAAAATGAACTCGAAAATATTCTTGCAATTTCTTGTTGCCGTTGGCTAAGAATAGCAATCTGGAATACTTCCACCTCACTTAAAGCTTTTGCAGTGCGAGATTCATTTCTTAACACAAATGCGACTACTTCGGAATCTGTAGTTATGCTAACACTAATAAAAGAGGAAATAGTACAGCCAATTTTCAGATTATCATTTGTGACTAACCAAACTACACCTACACAGGTAGGTACTCGAGACATCGCTTCTTTAAATCCTAGATTAGGAATCAAAATACTTAATCTCCTTTCTGTTGTTTCATACTTATAATTTTTTGAACTGAATCAATCACATAATTTGTTTCTTTTGAAGTTTGCCATGGACTAATTGGTAAACTCAAAGTTTCGCGGGCAATAATTGAACTAACGGGAAAATGAACCATTTCGTCGCCCTTAGCCTCGATACCCGCAACCATTGGATAATGCATTTCTGTGGATACATTTAAACGTGAAAGCTGACTTCTAAAATTATCTCTCTCTTTGAGAAGAATAAAATAATGGTGAAAGACGGATTCATTAGAAAGTTTTGGTGATATTCCCAGACCGGAGAAGTTTTCGTTATATCGATTCGCAATATCCTTACGATTATTATTCCATTCATCCAGGAAAGTTAAACCGTGGGTTAGAAATCCCGCTTGTATGGTGTCTAGTCTAGAGTTTTGACCCAAGCTTTTGTGGATATACTTATTGTTAATGTCAGATCCGTACCTTGATAACTCTCTAGCTTTTTCCCGATATGCAGAGTTCTTTGTTGTGATTGCGCCACCATCACCCAAAGCGAAAAGATTCTTTGTGGGGTAAAACGAAAAAGCAGAAACATCACCCCAGGTTCCAGCCTTTCTTCCTTGTATATCCAATCCAGCAGCTTGTGCGCAATCTTCGAGAACTTTCACATTGTTGATTTTGGCCCATGTAGTCAGCCTTTTCATGTCACAATGAGAACCGTGCATGTGTACGGGAATTACTGCCTTCAGACCGGACTCATTCTCGAGCAAATCTAAATCTATTTGACCATCGACAGTCACATCAATTCCGACTGGCGTTGCTCCGATAGACTGAATGGCATACCAGGTTGCGATAAATGTATGTGCTGGCACGGCAACTCGGTCACCTTCAGTCACGCCCATTGCTTGCAATCCGATCTTTAGAGCGTCAAAACCATTGCCAACACCGATGACGTGCTCAATCTCAAGATACTCACCAAACTTTTGTTCGAAAATGCGACATGCATTGCCTTCGATTAAGCTATCTTGATTAAGTGATTTCAAGAAGATTCGTGCAAAATCTTTTTTTAGAGATTTTGGTAAGTCTTTCGTGCTGTAGAAATCAACTTTCATTTGTTATATTCTTTCCAAACCATAGTTTGTATTCCAATTGGTCTCTGATGTAGTCATTTGGATCGTATGCGTCTGAAGCTAGGACCATGCAAACCGAATCTTCGCTAAATGCAGATAGCACTCTCCAATAACCAGGCGGAACTATAAGTGCCATGCCCTCATTTGAACTGATTGTGAAAGTTTCACTTGAATAGGGAGTGCTTAATGCTATTTCAAAACTGCCAATGGGGGCGAAGAAAATTTGGCGAAGAGCGCGATGAGCATGGAATCCTCTTTGTGCGTCAATTGATACCGACTTAATAAAGTAGACTCTGTTAATTTCATGTGGAAGCTCTAGGAAATTCAACGTACCGCTTCCACTGTTTTCTCTACTAAATGAAGTCAAGTATGGCTTTTCTAATCTCACAAACCTTATTCTATGCGACCCTGGACAATTTCTTGAGCCGTTTTGAGGCAGGAGTTGCACTAGAAAACCTCTAAATATTGCCTAATCGTTTGAGACAAATGATGATCAAAATCTGAACTTGGCGAGTAACCAAGCTTTTGTATCTTTTTATAATTTACGGAATATCTCAAATCATGACCCAATCGATCTTCGACAAAATCAATCGAATCCTCAGATTTGTTCATAAGTTTTAACAATTTTCGAGTTAGTTCGAGATTTGTTAATTCCGTTCCCCCTCCTATATTGTAGATCTCACCAGGGCCACCGTTTATAAGTACCAAATAAATGCCTTTGCAATGATCGTCCACATATAACCAATCTCGCACATTCATTCCGTCTCCATAGAGCGAAACCTTCTCTCCTTTGCCTAGCTTCGAAATCACATTTGGAATCAGCTTTTCACTATCTTGATTGGGTCCAAAATTATTACTACATCGGGTAATTGAAGTATTTAATCCATGAGTTATGAAATAGGACCGAATTAAAAGATCTGCTGACGCCTTTGATGCAGCATATGGTGAATTGGGTTGCAAGGGATGCTCCTCATCCCAAGATCCTTTTGAAATCGAACCGTAAACTTCATCAGTGGAAATTTGTATAAAACGCTTCTTCTTAAATGGCTTAATGGCGTCCAGAAGAACTTGCGTGCCAAGTACATTAGTTTTGACAAATGGCCCTGAATTCAGAATCGATCTGTCAACATGAGATTCGGCCGCAAAATTGATGACGGCATCAACTTCTGAGACCAGCATGCCTACGATTTTTGGATCACAAATATCACCATGAATGAATTCGAAATTAGAGTGCCCTAGGGCGCTTCCTAAGTTTGACAATTTTCCAGCATAGCTAAGCTTATCAATTACCTTTACTTCAGTAATTTCTGGAAATTGATCAGACAAAGCCATGTTTACAAAATTAGATCCAATAAATCCAGCACCACCAGTAACCAAAACCCGCATGTGAACCCCGCTCTTGTTTTATGCAAGAATTTGCCTTTTAACTAGTATCCTAGCTTTGTGCGCGGATTAATCATGGCAGGCGGCTTGGGGACGCGACTGACACCCCTCACAAAAACTGTAAATAAGCAACTCCTACCCATTTTTGATAAGCCATTGATCTATTATCCGATCTCAACATTAATGCTTGCTGGAATCCGTGAATTTATTTTGATTTCAGGCCCTAAGGAAATCGGAAATTTTGAGGCCCTTCTCGGCACAGGTAATCAATTTGGAATTTCAATTGAATACGGAATCCAGGAAAGCCCTAACGGAATCGCAGAAGGCTTTCTTATCGCTGAGAAATTTCTAACCGGTCATAAAGTAGCTTTGATACTCGGAGATAATTTGTTTCATGGGCATGGTTTAGGGCGTCAACTTTCTGAGCACATAAATGTTAATGGAGCTCATGTGTTTGCCTACCAAGTATCGGATCCTAAGTCCTACGGTGTGGTTGAACTTGACAACAGTGGTCGAGTTCTCTCAATAGAAGAGAAACCTAAATATCCAAAAAGTAATTTAGCGGTGACTGGCTTATATTTCTATGATGAACAAGTTATCGATATTACTAGATCTCTTTCATACAGCTTGCGGGGCGAATTAGAAATTACTGATGTTAACAAGGTCTATTTAACCCAGAACCTTCTGAATGTAACGACTCTATCGCGAGGCACTGCTTGGCTTGATACGGGAACTTTTGAAGGCTTGCACGATGCATCTTCATATATTCGAATTATGCAAGAGCGGCAAAATTCAAGTATCGGGGATCCCTCGGAGATAGCAAGAATTCTAGGATGGAATTAGCTAGCAAATCTTAGTTTTCAATATTAGACTAACAAATTGTCAAAAAATATGTTGCCTACTCAGAGATATTGTTTCTCAAATATCTTCGAACAATTGCTAATGGCAAAATGAAATTAGAATGTAACCTAGTCATAAATCTAAAACTATAATTTGTGGGCGCGCCAATCAATTCAATTAAATCAATTTCGCAAGCTTCCGCCAATTTCTTCCATAATCTCGATTTTCGTCCCCTCCAACTAACTAAGGACGTGACTCTGCTGTTCCTCTTCATAAGAATCATATTTGTAAGGCCAGCCCCTCCGGGTGCAACAAGATGGCTTGCCTTCGCATAGTAGTGTTCTTGGAGATCATAAAAATCGACTGAAGGATTTATAATTTCAAATCCAGATTTACGGAATTCTTGTTCAATCTTTTTGGCATTCAGCAAGTTTCGATACTTGGATTTTCTTGAGATAAAAAGCTTTTCCGGAAATGAGCTGTTGAAAGGAGGTAACGAAGAGCTAGAAATCCACTCCCTGAAAATCCTAATCGTATTAGGAGAGAATTTAACAGTTTCTTGACTGTCAAATGGTTCGGAATCATAAGCAGTAGATCTACTTGCTACAAAGAAAAGTTCTTCCACTGTGACGATGTCAATTGGGTTGACTAGTATCAATTCCCTTTTGAGTAATCTCTTCAAGAAATTAATTGAAGTTACAGGAAGATCTGAACGAATTAGAGCTGGAATTGACTTATCCAACTCCTTTAGAAAGAGATATCGCGGGAGGGTGTCTAGAACTAAATGGTACCAATTCTCGTCCGCGCGCCCAATTAAGTAGATTGCTTTCTTAAGTGAAATCTCTTGCCCCGCAAAGGGTCTTTTTAAGAATACATGTTCAAGGTGTGAATGGACCTGCTCTAAGAATTGCCATTGTCCACCGACAAAGTCCAAATATGGAGAGCAAGTTGAATCAAGAATGCACCAAGTTTTGTTTTGTAAAACGAATCTTTGATGCCAAATTTTCACATCGGCTAGATAGTCGTAACTGTTTACTCCACTTTCCATGCGCTCATCTAGTGAGAGGCCTGCATTTTCATGGAAATGGAATTTGATTTTTTCAGATTCAAAGAGTGTAGCGTTTAGACTTGGGATTAACGGTAAAAGCCTTTTAAGTTCATTGCTTTGGCTGAGTAACGCACTCTCTCTAAGCATGCTTAAAACATACTTAGAGTTCCACAAAATCAATTGAATTAACAAACACTCTGTCCGAAGATTCCTGTTCCAGAGCCTTCGCTTATTAAAAATCAATTTATTCGAGATGTTTTCATCCAATAAGTAAACTTCATCATTTATCAATTTTAGTTTGGTATCTGGATGGGTGTACTCGTAATTAGATACAGTTGTTCCGATCTGGCCATCAGATGCAGCAAGTTGAAGTTTACGCAAGACTAAATTACTGAAATCTGCTCGATGTCTAAATAGCTTGAGTAAGAACTTTGTGCGGCTGATTTCATATGAGTCTGAAAAAACCTGGGGCAGAATTTGGAAGCACAACCAACGTAGTCGTCCACGGGCTTTGAGGATCCACCAGAACAACTGAAATTGTAGGAATAAACTTTGATTCTTGGGTGTCATTCCTAAATTCAAATACAGGTGATCGGAATAGATTTCTCCTATTCTCTTCGAGTAATCAACTGTCGATAAATCGTTTAAAATAATTTTTTCCATCTTGCGGAATGCCGACGTTTTTATTCCAGTTCTATTAAACTCGCGCAAGACAAGTTTGATATACAGAGTTTGTACTGTCTTTAATGAGATCCACATCGAGGCAAATTCTGACATACATAAACTCAAACGGCTGACAAAGCGGTAGAATTCGATAATGGACGATTCGTATGCAACTACCCTCCTGATTTATTGGGGAAGACGAGGGGGTGGTGCCGCCCTATTTGAGCAGTTTGGGAATTTATGCCGGAATGAGAATATGGTTGTGCTTAAATCTGGAAGACCAACAATTCATACTTCCGGAGGTTTGCAAAGACCAATTTCAAATCTTAATTTGATAAAGTGGTTCTCTGCGCGGCGCAAGTTACTAATTTACTCCAAAGAAAATTCTGTTTCAAATGCGGTTTTTGTGATGGCGAGCCCATGGGACATTTTCTTAGGTCGTAAATTGGCGAAGACTGGCATCAATGTTTCAAGGGTAATTCACGATGCAAGTCCGCATCCAGGAGAGCTTTTTCCACCAAAGATTTGGATTAGACTTCTGCTCAACGATAGTACGCGAATCTTAACTTTTAGTCATTATGTTGCAAATCGTTTACAAGAATTATATGGGCAAAATCCAACTTTAATTGACGTGATTCCATTTCCAAGAATTCAAACTCAACATTTAGACAGAACGAAAAGGGGATCATGTAGAAAGGTTTTACTTATAGGGCGAGGAAAAAAATATCAAGGTCAGGAATTGTTGGAAGAAGCTTGGAAAATGCTGAACTTACAAGATTCGAAACTCTCGATTTGCGGACAAGGGTTTGAGGCAAAAAAATCACAAAAAGGGATTAATTACAAGAGTTATTGGCTAACGGACCAGGACTTAGTAAATGAAATAGGTAACAGCGATTTGGTAGTTTTCCCTTATTTGGAAGCATCGCAATCTGGAACTATACCGATATGCAATGCACTTAAAGTCCCAGTAGTGATAACTCCAGTGGGTGGGATAATTGAACAGGTGGATCACATGAAAAACGGAATCGTAGCCAGCGATGTGTCAGCAAGAAGCATTGCGGATGCCATTGAATTAGCCTTGGAATTTGATTGGGACAGATACTACGTACCTTCAGATTATTCAGAAAAGGATTTAATCAGAATTGTTTTCCGGCACCCCAGCAATTAACGTGGCTTGGGCCGGGATCGAACCGGCGACCTAACGATTTTCAGTCGTTCGCTCGTACCAACTGAGCTACCAAGCCAAACAAGGTTCTGATATCGGCCTTTAAGAAGTACGACACCAAAACCTTTGCGACCCGGACGGGACTTGAACCCGCGACCTCCGCCGTGACAGGGCGGCGCGCTAACCAACTGCGCTACCGGGCCTTGGAATTACTTCCAAAACCTTTACTACTGGTAC